>Ga0207933_1000104_pt1 | contig 84918 bp, 76 predicted proteins | sample NGESurdeep092012_4_FD_184488 | JGI IMG/M metagenome (GOLD analysis project Ga0207933, IMG submission 184488) | Arctic peat soil microbial communities from Barrow, Alaska - NGEE Surface sample F53-3 deep-092012 (SPAdes) | ecosystem: Environmental > Terrestrial > Soil > Wetlands > Peat ...
GATCTGATCAACGATCCCGACGAAATCTTCAACTGGCCCTGGGTTTACGCCGTCGAGGTCGGCCATTGGGACCTTCCGGACTCCATATGCAAAACTTTACGGGAGTATCTGTTGCGCGGGGGGTTCCTGATGGTGGATGATTTCCACGGGACCTTCGAATGGGACGTCTTCACCCAAAGCATGAGCCGGATTTTTCCGGACCGGACCATCGTCGAACTACCGGACGCCGACCCGATCTTCCACACAGTGTATGATTTGGATCACCGCCTGCAAGTGCCCGGTCTCCAATATCTTTACAGCGGGCGCATTTACGAAAAGGACGGGATAGTCCCTCACTGGCGTGGCATTTACGACGACAACGGCAGGGTCATGGTGGCGATGTGCTTCAATCAGGACGACGGCGACGCATGGGAACACGCGGACAATCCACAGTACGAAGCGAAATATACTTCGCAGGCTTACCGATTGGGTATCGATTACGTCATCTATGCTATGACCCACTAATTGCCGGGTCGCTAAAACACCCCGGACCAGACAATGTTTGAATTTTTGTTCAAATACCCGCCAGCCATTTTCGAGAAGGGCAGGTTCGTCCTGCTCTCGCCCTGGCCGGTATGGCTGCTGCTTTTGATCGTGGCGGCAGTCGCCGGTGGTCTTTTCTGGAACATGCGGCAGCGGCACGGGCTGCTGAGCACCGCCCGGTCCACCGTCATCTGGCTGGCGCAGACAGCCTTGATCGCTTTGATTCTGTTCATGTTGTGGCACCCTGCTATCAGCGTGGCGCGGCTGCGTCCGCAGCAGAACGTCGTCGCGGTCCTGATCGACCATTCCCGCAGCATGGGGATCGCCGATAACGGTAAAACCCGGCTTCAGGACGCCGAAACCGTGCTGGATAAAGAGTTGCTGCCCAGCCTGAACAAGCGTTTCCAGGTTCGTTTGTACGAATTCGGCCGGGACGCCGTGCGCATCGATCGGGCGCGGAACCTGAGCGCCGACGATAACGCGACCCGCATCGGGGACAGCCTGCAGCACATCGCCTCGGAAGCCGGCACCATGCCACTGGGCGCAATTGTGGTTCTCTCGGACGGCGGCGATAACACGGGCGGCATCGGCCGCAATACCATTTCGCAATTGCGGCAGTTGCACGTTCCGGTGAATACAATCGGGTTCGGGCCGGACCATTTTGCCAAAGACATTGAGATTGTGGACGTTTCCGCGCCCGCCCGCGCCATGCCGCAATCGCGCGTGAGCGCCCGCGTCGCGATCCGGCAGCATGGCTATGCCGGCGCCAAAGTGAAGTTGACCGTACGGGAAAACGATCATCCGGTGGCCCAGCAGGATATCGTGCTGAAGCCGGACCCGGACCAGAGCGAGACCATTCTTTTCAACGCCGGGGCAGCGGGTGCTCACAGCTTCCAGATCGGCATCGAGCCGCAGCAGGGCGAAGAAAATACACAGAATAACGCGGTGGTCCGGCTCATCAACGTGAACGAGAAGAGGATGCGCATCCTCTACTTCGAAGGCGAGCCGCGGTGGGAATTCAAGTTCATCCGGCGAGCGGTGGAAGACGACCCCAGCATCGACCTCTTTACGATTCTGCGAACGACTCAGAACAAGACCTATCGCCAGTCGACCACCGGCGTGGTGGACCCGCACGAACTGGAAAACGGTTTCCCCACGAAGCCCGAGGATCTGTTTAAATTCGACGGCTTGATTATCGGCAGCGTGGAAGCCAGCTATTTCAGCAACGATCAGCAGGCGATGATCCGCGATTTTGCCGACCGGCGCGGTGGTGGGGTGCTGTTTCTGGCGGGCCGTTTCACGTTATCCGACGGAGCTTACGCCAGAACGCCGATGGCCGAGATGATGCCTCTGCGCCTGCCCGCGGGAAAGACGTGGAGCCGCAACTTTGCCAACGCAACCCTCACCGAAGCGGGGCGCGAGAGCGTCATCACGCGCATTGAGGACAATCGCGAACAGAATATCGCCCGCTGGCTGAAGATGCCGCAGGTGGCCAACTACGCGGAGATGGGCGACCCCAAGCCGGGTGCGGTGGTGCTGATGAACGTTGCCGAAAACGGCCATCGGCCGACGCCTCTGCTGGCGATCCAGAACTATGGCCGCGGGCGCGTCGGCGTGTTTGCCACGGCGGGCAGCTGGCGCTGGAAAATGCTGCAGGATCATACGGATCGCACTCATGCAACCTTCTGGCAGCAACTGCTGCGCTGGGTGATCACGGAAACGCCGGGTCAGGTTCGGGCGTCCACTCCACATCAGGTGCTGGCGGACGATACGAACGTGCCGCTGCGCGTAAGCGTGAGAGATAAGAATTATCAGACGGTGTCCGGGGCCACGGTTGAGACAACGGTCGTTCGGCCGGACGGCGGCTCCGACGTGATTCAACTGAAACCCGATCCTCTGGAGCCCGGGACCTACACGGGTGACTATACGGCGGATAAGCCGGGCACTTACGTGGCTGAAACGGCCGCACGGCAGGATAAAACGGACCTGGGACGGGACACGCTCACGTTCCGGCGCGAAGATGGCGTCGCGGAAAACTTCGGCGCGGCGCAAAACCGCGACCTTCTCGAAAAGCTGTCGAGCGATACCGGCGGGACTTACTACACGCCCGGTAATGCGAAGAAACTGACGGGCGAAATCGCGGTTTCGGAAGCAGGTATCACCGCGCACGACAATCTGGATATCTGGGATATGCCGATCCTGTTTCTGCTCGCGATCCTGATTCGCGGCGGCGAATGGCTGCTGCGGCGGAAATGGGGTGTCGTTTGAAATCGCTGTTGATCTTCCTCTGCGTGGCCGCGGCCACGCCGGTTTTCGCGTCAACTTACATCCTGACCGTCTCAGGCCTCGGAGGCGAGCCGGATTACGAGCAGCGCTTCGCCGCGATGGCGACCGACATGGACAAGCTCCTGCGGGCGGGTGGCCAGACCGATCGTATTGTCGAAACGCTCAAAGGCCCCGACGCAACCCGGGCGAAGATGGAGGCAGCTCTGGGCCGGATTGCCGCGCAAGCCAAACCGCAGGACGCTTTCGTGCTCATGCTGATCGGGCATGGAACCTTCGATGGCACCGAATACAAATTCAATTTGCCGGGACCCGATATTTCAGCGCCGGAACTGGCGGCTTTGCTGAACCGCATTCCGGCGGGGCGGCAACTCGTAGTCGATATGACCAGCGCGAGCGGAGGTGCCGTCGCCGCTCTCAAACGAGCGAACCGCATCGTAATCACCGCGACGAAATCCGGAACGGAAAAGAACGCCACCGTTTTCGCGCGGTATTGGGTGGACGCGCTCCGCGATCCGGCGGCGGATGTCGATAAAAACGAAACCATTTCGGCCCTCGAAGCTTTTCAGTATGCGGAAAAGAAGACCGCGCAGTTCTATACGGAACAGAAGCGTCTGGCGACGGAACACCCTCAGGTGGACGATCAGCCGCGCGCGGCGGCGTTTCCGTTGCTCAAATTCGGATCGGCCGCGGCGGCAGCCAACGATCCGGCGAAGCGGGAACTGGTCGCGAAGAAAGACGACATCGACAACAAAATCGATGCGCTGAAGTATCAAAAGTCCCTGATGGCCCCAGACGATTACAAGCGCCAGTTGACGGCGTTGTTGATTGAATTAGCGAAGGCGCAGGCGGCCATCGACAAATGAGAGAAGCCAAATGAGTAGACTTCGCACTGCCCTCTCTCTGCTGCTACTGGGTTCGTTTATGCTTTCCGCGCAAACGCTGGAGCGCGCGGAAGCGCTGTGGCATGCGCAGGACTTTGACGGCGCCAGGGCGGAATTCGAGGCCCTGCTCAAGGCGAATCCGGCGAACGCCGAGTATCGCGTCCGCTACGGCGACCTTTTCCACGAACGCTTCAATCCCGACGATGCGAAGAAGCTTTACGAGGAAGCCCTCAAAATCGATCCCAAAAACGCCGACGCACTGCTCGGCATAGCGCAGCTTCTGGCGGACGACTTCGACGCCAAAGCGAACGATTATGCGGAGAAGGCGCTCGAAGCCAACCCGAGACTTTACCAGGCGCACGAACTGATGGCGCAAATGGCGCTCGAGGACGACAATTCGAAGAAGGCGGAAAGCGAGGCGGACGCGGCACTCGCGATCCAGCCTGACGCGCTCAACGCGATTGCCGTGCGCGCGTCGATCGACCTGCTTGCCGATAAGGAATCGTCGCCGTGGCTCGCGAAGATCGCAAATCGGGGCAAGGGTTACGAAACGATTGCCCACTTCTTCGTCATCAACCGGCGATATGAAGAAGGAATCCAGTACTACCGCAAGGCCATCGCGGCATCGCCGGATCTCTGGACCGCGCACTCGCAGCTGGGTATTAACCTGATGCGCCTCGGGGACGAAAAAGGCGCCCGGCAGGAGTTGCAGCTGGCGTATGACAACCATTTCCGCGACGCCGCGACAGCCAACTCCCTTACGCTGCTGGACAGTTACAAGAACTTCGACACGTTCCGCACGCCTACCACCGTGCTGAAGCTGCAAAAGAAAGAATCCGCCGTGCTGCGCCCTTATTTCGAAGAAGAAATGAAGCGCGCGATGGCGACGTACGAAAAGAAATACAAAGTCGTGCTGAAAGACCCGATCCAGGTGGAAGTCTATCCGGATCACGAAGACTTCGCCGTTCGCACGATGGGAATGCCCGGTCTGGGCGCGCTCGGCGTGACGTTCAACAATTTCATCGCGATGGACAGCCCCTCCGGCCGCACGCCCGGCAGTTTCCACTGGGCAAGCACGCTGTGGCATGAAATGAGCCATGTTTACGTGCTCAGCCTGACGAACGACCGCGTGCCGCGCTGGTTCACCGAAGGCGTTTCCGTGCACGAAGAGACGGCCGCGTCGCCCGATTGGGGCGATCGGCTCAGCCCTGAAATCATCGCCGCCATTCGCGATAAAAAACTCCTTCCGATCGCGGATATCGATCGCGGGTTCGTGCATCCGTCGTACCCCTCCCAGGTGATCGTGTCGTACTACGAAGCTGGCAAAATCTGCGATTACATCTCCGAGCGCTGGGGAGAATCGAAGCTGCTTGATATGATCCACGCATTCGCCAAAAACACTCCTACGGTGGAAGTTATCCGCGAGCAGCTCGGCATGTCGCCCGAAGCCTTCGATAAGGATTTCCTGGCCATGATCGATAAGGAGACCGCAAAGACCGTCGCCGGATTCCCCGACTGGACCAAAGGCGTGCGGGAAATGAACGAGATGGCGAAAGAAGGCAAAACGGACGAAGTGATCGCCAAAGGCCGGGAGATCGAGGGTTTGTATCCGGATTACGTCGAAAGCGGCAACGTCTATTCGTTCGTGGCGGACGCCTGCCTGAAGAAGGACGACAAGGCCTGCGCGATTGCCGAACTGGGGCGTTATTCCAAAATTGGCGGACGCGATCCGGACACCATCAAGAAGTATGCGAAACTTCTTGAAGACTCCGGCAGACTCAAGGACGCGGAAGCCGCTCTGGAGCGTTTGAATTTCATTTTTCCGGTGGATGCCGACCTGCATCAGCGGCTGGGCAGCCTTTTGCTGAAGACCGGCGACGCTCCCGGCGCCGTGCGCGAATTTCAGGCGTTGATCGCCATGAATCCGATCGACGCGGCTGGCAGCCATTACAATCTTGCAAGGGCCTTTAAGGCCGAGGGCCGGAACGACCAGGCCAGAGAGGAAGCCGTTTCCGCACTGGAGGTCGCACCGGATTTCCGGCCGGCCCAGAAGCTTTTGCTCGAAGTCACGGGCGAAAGCGGTGCAAAGAGTAGCGACGGCGAAAAATAAAAAAGAGAACATGTCCACAACTGCGACCCCTCAACTGGACCCGGACGCTTTAAAGTCCCGGATCGCGCGTTTCCGCGAAGTCGATAATGAGATCGTCCGGCAGGTGCGCCGGGTGATCGTTGGCCAGGAAGAAGTGGTGGAACAGGTGCGAATCGGCCTGTTCGTGGGCGGCCACTGCCTGATCACCGGTCTCCCCGGAACGGCGAAAACGCTGCTCGTGCGCACCATGGCGCAAATCCTGGGATTGATCTTCAAACGGATTCAGTTCACGCCCGATCTGATGCCGACCGATATCACCGGGACCGATATTATCGAGGAAGATCCGGTTTCCGGTCACCGCACGTGGACCTTCGTGCAAGGCCCGATTTTCGCCAACGTGCTGCTTGCCGATGAAATCAACCGCACGCCGCCCAAGACGCAATCGGCGCTGCTCGAAGCCATGCAGGAACACGCCTGCACCGTGCGCGGGAACCACTACCAGCTGCCCGCTCCGTTTTTCGTGCTCGCCACCCAGAACCCCATCGAACTGGAAGGCACTTATCCTCTGCCCGAGGCCCAGCTCGACCGGTTCCTTTTCAATATCCTGCTCGATTACCTGACGGCCGAGCAGGAACTGCAGGTGATCGATCTGACGACCACCACCCATGTGGCGCAGGCCGATCCGATCACGACCGCGGAAGAGATTCTGGATTTTCAGCAACTGGTGCGCATGACGCCGATCGCGGAAACGGTCGCGAAGTATGCCATCGATCTGGTGCGCGCCACGCGCATGAAAGATCCCAGCGCGCCCGAAGTGGTGAAAAAATACGTCAACTACGGCGGCAGCGTGCGCGCCGCGCAATTCCTTGTACTGGCGGCGAAAGCCCGGGCCCTCATGAAAGGCCGCTATCACGTCAGCTTCGAAGATGTCCGAGCGCTGTTCACGCCGATCCTGCGCCACCGCATTCTGCTGAACTTTCATGCGGAATCGGACCGTTTGACGCAGGACGATATCCTGCGCCAGGTGCTGGAGTTGAAGCCCGCGCCGCGAGAGTAGCAACGGCGAGAGTAGAAAACGAAGCTCAATGCTGCAACAGTTTCTTGACCCCGCGGTGCTGGCATCCCTCTCGTCTCTCGACCTGGTGGCGAAGACCGTGGTGGATGGTTTTGTCGCGGGGTTGCACCGCTCGCCCAAATTCGGCTTCAGCCAGGAGTTCGCCGAGTACCAGCAATACGTCCAGGGCGATGACCTGCGTCACATAGACTGGAACGTTTTTGCCCGTACGGAGCGCCTCTACCTGAAGCGCTTCAAGGGCGAGACGAACATGCAGCTGCTGCTCCTGCTGGATGCGAGCGCGTCAATGACATACGGCTCGGGCAAGATCCGGAAGCTGGATTACGCACGCTATCTGGCTGCATCGCTCGCTTATCTTTCCTCACAGCAGCGCGACGCCACCGGCCTGATCGTTTTCGATCAGGATGTAGCGAACTACGTGCCTCCCTCTACCCGCCAGGGCCAGTTGATGCGTATTCTGCACGCGATCGAGCAGGCGGAAGGCGGCTCGCGGACGGATTTTTCGAAACCCTTCATCCACTTCCAGCAATTCCTGAAGCGGCGCGGCATTGTGGTGGTGCTGTCGGATTTCTATGAACAGCCCGAACAGATCGTGAAAGTGGTGGAACCGCTCCGTTACCGCGGCAACGAAGTGATTCTGTTCCATATTCTCGATCCCAACGAACTGGCCCCGAAGTTCCGGGACCCTGTTCTGCTCCAGGATATTGAAGACGAGACGGCAATCGAAGTCTCGCCCGATTACGCGCGGAACGAGTATAAAGCGAAGATCGACGAGCATATGCACGCGCTTTCGGAAAAGGCCCGCGCGGCAGGCCTGGACTATGTGTTTATCAACACCGCCAGGCCGCTTGACGAAGCTTTGCGGAATTTCCTGGCGCTCCGCCAGAGGAGGATGTAGTTGGGTTTCCTCGCACCATGGTTTCTCGCCGGGTTGGCCGTTCTCGGCCTGCCGGTTTACGTTCACCTGCTTCGGCAGTACCGCCAGAAGCCCGTGCCTTTCAGTTCGCTCATGTTCTTCGAGCGGCGAACGCAAAGTTCGATCAAGCACCGGCGGCTGAAGTATCTGCTGCTCTTTTCGCTCCGGTGCCTGTTCGTGGCCCTGCTCGTGCTCGCATTCGCTCGCCCCTACGTGCATTCCACCGCGATTGCACACGCGAATAGCGGCCGCACGATGGTTTTCGCGATCGATAACTCGTTCAGTATGCGCCAGGACGACCGGTTCGCCGCGGCAAAAAAAGCCGCGCTCGATGATATTAACGCCATGCACGAGGACGATCGCGGTCAGGTAATCTCCTTCGGCGGCCCGGCTAAACTGTTGACCGATATGACGCAGGATAAGCAGGCCCTGCGCGCCAGCCTCGCCGCGATTGCGCCGGGCGACGACGCCAGTTCGTATGCGGAACTCTCGCGCGTGCTGCGCTCCACGTCGGAGAGCCTCAAGACCGATATCGATGCATACGTGTTTACCGATATCCAGAAGTCGTCCCTTCCTCCCGCGTTTTCGGATCTGAAACTGGCCGACGGCACGAAACTCGAAATCCATGCCGTAGCGGCGGCTCCGGTGCCGAACTGGACCGTGGAAAATGTGGAGGCGCCGCGACGCGTATTCGACACGAAAAAGGTCCGGACCGTAGCGACAATCACCGGTTTCGACACGCCCGAAGCAATCCGTAAAGTAACGCTGCTCGCGAACGGCAAACCGGTCGAGACCAAAGAGGTCAAGGTTCCCGCGGACGGCCGCGCCACGGTTGAATTTCTGACCCTCGACGCTCCTTATGGCCTGACCCGCTGCGAAGTCCGGATCGACGGCGCGGATTCGTTTCCCGGGGACGATCACTGGCTGTTTTCGGTTGAGCGGGCCGATCCCAAACCGGCGCTGCTGGTGCATGCCGAAGGCGATACGGCCAGTCCGCTGTATGTTCGGACGGCGCTCGAATCGTCGGATGAGCCGGCATTCACCCTGGAATCCGCAGTGGCGAACCAGACTGCCAACCTCAACGTTGCGAAGTACGCCTTTGTGATCCTGTCCGACCCCGGACCGATGCCCCGGAAGTTCGAAGACGCGCTCAACAAATATGTGCAGGCAGGCGGTTCGGTGCTGCTCACTCTGGGCAAAAACACGACGCCGGGACGCCACTTGCCGATCGCCGATCTGCAGGCGATGGGAATGCACACGATCATGCCGGACAATGAGGCGCTCCTGAGCGTGGCGTCCGTCGATACTTCTTACCCGGCGTTTTCGAGAGCGCAAAACTGGGGCGGAGTGCAGTTCTATCAGGTGGTTAAGCTGCAGTTGCCGGAGGCCTCGGCCGACACTCGCGTGGCGGCGAGGTTGTCGGACGGCACACCGCTGTTCATCGACCGGAAGATCGGCGCGGGGCACGCGCTCGTATTCGCTTCCGCGTTCGACAACATCGCCAACAACCTTCCCGTCGAACCCGTCTGGCTGCCGTTCCTCGATCAGATGACGGACGAGATGGGCGGCATCGGCACAACGCCCGGCAATTACAAAGTGGGTTCGTATGTGGATCTGCGCACCCCGAAGGAAAAGGGCGTCCCGGTCGAGATCGTCGGACCGGGCAACAAGCGGCTGCTGTCGCTTGCGGAATCGACCCATGCCACTACCTTCCAGTTTCCCTCGCAGGGCTTTTTCGACGTGCGCCGCGCCAATGGCCGGGAAGAACTGGCGGCGGTGAATCCGGACCGCCGCGAGTCGGATTTTGCCATCGTCCCGGCAGAGACGCTCCAATTGTGGAAAAATACGGGTATAGCGCCCAAGTCAGGGCAAAGCGGGCAGGGGCCGGACTCCTCCTCCAGTTCCCGCGACGATCATGCGGAACTCTGGTGGTGGGTACTGGCGGCACTGGCGCTTCTGGCAATTGCGGAATCGGTGTTGGGAAATCGGCAAATGACCGTCGCTCAAACGAAGAGCGAATAAGGAAATAGCATGAATCCACTCGAAGGCCTTGCTCACTATCTGGACCGCCTGGAGCGCCGTCTCCGCTTTTTCGCGTGGACCCGCGGCGCGGCAGCCGTGATTGGCGCGGCACTGATCCTGACGGTGGCGATCGTAACGGTGCTCATTCTGAGCGCTTTCACGTCTTCCGGTCTGCTCCTCGGCCGCTTCGTGCTGTTCCTCGGAATCGGTGGCGCCATCGCCGCGGCTTTGGTGGTCCCGCTCATGCGCATGAACCGGCGCCGTGCCGCGCAGGAGGTGGAGCAAAAGCATCCGGGCTTCGATCAGCGTCTGCTGACTTTCACCGAGCGCTCCCGCGACAACGCCGCCGATCCGTTTTTGCCTCTGCTCGCGGAGGACGCGCTGACGATCGCGCGCGATGCCGAACCGGAGCATGTGATCGAGAACGGCCGCTTCATCCGTTTCGCCTCGCTTGGCGCCGCGGCGGCCAGCGTGCTTGTGTGGCTGATGTTCTGGGGCCCGGGCGTATTCGGCTATGGCACCGCGCTGCTTTGGGGCAGCTATTCGAAGGACCAGCCGGTCAAGCCTTTTTACAGCATCGCCGTGCAGCCGGGCTCAAAGACGGTTCGCCGCAATTCCGATCAGCCGGTCAGCGCCACGCTGAGCGGTTTTTCCTCTTCTCACGCGAATGTGTGGGTGCAGTATGCCAGCGCGAGCAAATGGGAGGAAGCTCCCATGGAGCCGCAGAACAACAGTTCGGGCTTCGGCTTTTTACTGGTGCGCGTGCCGGAAGACCTGCAGTATTACGTGGAATCGGGCGGGATCAAGTCCGCGACATACAAACTGCATACCATCGATCTGCCGGCGGTGAAGAACATCCGCGTCAGTTACAACTATCCCTCGTGGACCGGCCTCGCGGCGCTGACGGAAGATCCCGGCGGCGATCTGCGCGCGGTGCGCGGCACCGTAGCGAAGCTGGAAATCCAGACTGACAAGAAGCTGAGTAACGCGCGGATCGTGTTCGACGACGGCAAAACGATCGATCTCGATCCCACGGAGAACAATCGCACCGATGCCAGCGTTCCGATCGAGAAGGACGGCATGTATCACATCGCGGTGATGGATCACGGCGAACTGGTCCGCCTGACCGACGATTACTTCGTCGAAGCGCGGCAGCCGGGCATGCCAACCGTCCGCATCACGAAGCCGGGGAAAGACGCGAAGGTCAGCCCGATCGAGGAAGTGGGTATCGCGGTCACGGCGGAGGACGACTATCCGCTCCAGGCGGTGGATCTGCATTACTCCGTGAACGGCGCGCCGGAGAAGGTGACTTCGCTGCTGAAGCAGAAAGGCGCAAAGCAGGTGGAAGGTTCCTCCATGCTCTCCCTTGAAGACTTCAAGCTCGTGCCGGGCGATATTGTGAGCCTGTATGCGACGGCCAGGGATGGCAAGAACTCCGCCAAGACGGATATGTTCTTCATCCAGGCCGTGCCGTTCGAATTTGAATATTCGCAATCGCAGGGCGGTGGCGGCGGTGGTGGTGGCGGAGACCAGGACCAACAGATTTCCGAACGCGAAAAGGAGATCATTGCGGCCACTTTCAATCAGGTGAACGGCGACGCGAAAGCGAAGGCGGCAGCCGCGGAGAACGGGAAATACCTCTCCGAAGTGCAGTCGAAACTGCGCGATCAGGCGCAGTCTCTGGCAAATCGCACCAAAGCGCGTCAGCTTGACGGCAGCGGCGCGGGCTTCCAGCAGTTTGTAAAGGAAATGGAGCTGGCCGTGGCGTCGATGACGCCGGCTTCGGACAAACTCAAGGGCCTGGGGTTTCAGGACGCCATGGGTCCCGAGCAGCAGGCATTGCAGCATCTGCTGCGCGCGGAGTCGACGTTCCGCCAGATTCAGGTGCAGGTCGGCCGCGGTGGAGGCGGTGGCGGCGGCGGTGGCGGCGCGGGACGGGATCTCGCGAACCTGTTTGACCTCGAACTGGACAAAGATAAAAACCAGTACGAAACCAACGCCAGTTCCTCGGCCGAGCAGAAGCAGCAACAGGTCGATGAAACGCTGAAGAAGCTCGAAGATCTGGCGCGCCGGCAGCAGCAACTGGCTGAGCAGCAGAACAATCCGCAGCAGATGGCGCAGCAGCGCTATCAGCAGGAGATGCTCCGCCGCGAAGCCGAGCAATTGAAGCGTCAGATGGAAGCGTTGCAGCGCGGCGACCAGAGCCAGCAGGGGCAGCAGAGCCAGCAACAGGGCCAGAGTGGCAGTCAGGGCCGGCAATCGGCTTCGAGCAGCGGCAGCCAGCAGGGGCAACAGAGCCAGCAGCAGCAATCGGCTCGTAATCAGCGGCAGCAGCAATCCGGCCAGCAGCCGCTGAATCGCGCCATGGCGGATCAGCTGGAACGAGCCATCAAAGATCTGGATCAGGCCACGAAAGAGATGGGCAACTCCGCTTCCGCCCGACAGCCCGGCCAGCAGAGCCAGCAGTCTGGAGCGCAGGGCCAGTCCGAGGCGCAGCGCGCCGCCGAGCGTCTGAAATCGGCACAACAGACGCTGCAATCGATGCTGAAACAGCAGAACGGTTCGGAAATCGGCGATATCGCGAACAAAGCCGAGCAGCTGGCCGGACAGCAGCAGGACTTCGAACAGAGGCTCAGAAAGAACTTTGGCCAGAATCAGGCCAGTCAGCAGACCGCCGAGCAAATGGCCGACGAAAAGCATCGGATGCTCGACGCATATAACCAGCTGGAAAAGCAGATGCAACAGGCGGCGCGGGATATTGCGGGCGCGCAGCCGGGAGTGTCGAAAGACCTTCGCGACGCCACGGGGCGGATGCAGCAGCAGGAGATCGGCACGCGCATGGAAGTGACCGAGGAAGCGTTGCGCCGCGGCTATGGGCAATTGGCCGTCATGCGCGAAGCTCCGGTGACCCAGTATCTGAACGAACTGAAGGACCAGCTGAAGAAGCTGGAAGGGGAATCGGCGGCGCAGGGCGCGGGTAACGATGCGGGTAACGGCGACAAGAGCCAGGTCGCGATGCAGCAGGCGCTCAACCAGACCGAGCGGATTCGGCGCGAAATGGAGCAACTGAGCCGCGCGCAGGGTCAGCAGAAGGGCAATCAACCCGGTAACGGCCAGCAACCCGGTCAACGACCAGGCCAACAGGGAAAACCGAACGGTCAGGGCCAGCAGGCGAGCAACGGCCAGGGTCAACAGGGCCAGGGTCAAGGCCAGCAAGGTGGCCAGGGTCAACAAGGCCAGGGTCAACAAGCGGGCCTCGGACAACAGGGCGGGAACTCCGGCGGCGGCTACGGCGTGAACAACTCTCCCCGGGGTGGATATGCGGGCGGATACAGCAATCAGCCGTTCGGCGCCACCAATTTCAGCGATGCACGCATGGGCCAACTCCCCCCCGGTGTCTCGCGGGAGGGCGCATATAACGACCTGATGCGCGATATCGGCCGATTACGCAATTCCGTGGGCGACGACAAAGACCTGACCCGCGAATTCCAGGATCTGGTGCGCCGAGCCCAGGATCTCGATCCGCGGCACATGAACAACGATCCGCAGCTTGGCGCGGTTATCGGCGCGCAGGCTTTGTCGCAGGTAGACGAGGTGGAACTCGTCCTGCGCCGCAAAATGGCGGCGAACGACGGTAGCGTGCGGAGCACGAGCCCCCGCAACACGCCTCCCGGCTACGCGGATTCGGTCGCGGAATATTACAAGCGGCTAAGCAAGCAGTAAGCGGGCTGGAGGCGGGCGGCCCACGGTAGTAAATGGCTTCGTATATGCGCCCGAAGGAATCTCACATTTCGCTGGATGCCTGAGCGCGGCGTTGGCAGTCACGGCACCCTGTATGTCGGCGATCGGTTTACGGTCGTGAAGGATCTCAAGAAGGAACTCGGACCGGGCTTGCTTGCCTCAATGTGCAAGCAACTCGACATTCGCAAGGAGGATCTCTGATGTTCATCGCCATCTATCCCGCAAGTTTCATTCGCGAGACCGGCGGTGGAGGATTCCACGTCCAGTTTCCGGATTTGCCCGAAGCGCTGACTGGCGGCGACGACCTCGACGACACTCGCGTACAAGCGGTCGACTGCCTGGCGGAAGCGATCGCCGGGCGCATCCGACGCGGCGACGATATCCCGAAGCCATCCAGGCCCAGGCGAGGCCAGCACCCGATCGGAGTACCGCTCTACCTCGCGCCGAAACTTGCCCTTTATCTTGGAATGCGGGATCTTGGAATCCGAAATACGGAACTGGCCAGGCGGCTGGGTGTGAGCGAAACGGTTGTGCGCCGCATGCTCGATCCCCGGCACGATACAAAGCCGGAGAAGATTGAGACAGCCTTGACCGCTCTCGGCAAGCGCATCGTCGTGACTTTCGAGGATGCCGCTTAAGCGCGGACGCCCATCACTTCGAGCCCTCTTCAAACTTCCACAGCACCTGCCGCAGAATGCCCAGCATCAGAGCCACATCCCCGCGGCCAAGCCTCATCCGCCGCACCCAGCGCCGGATTTTTCGCTCCGTCGAAACCGCCGTGATCCGATTCGTATAACCCGACCGCTCCAGCACTTCGAGCAGCATTCTCGTCACCTGCTCCGCGTCCGCGCCTTCAACCGGATCCCTCGTCGGCGGCCGCGGCACCGCTTCCCCGCCGCGCGCGAACTCATACAGGCAGACCGCTACCGCCTGGCCCAGATTCATCGAAGGCGTCCCGGGCGAGGTGGGTATGCGCACCAGCGCATGGCAGAAGCTCATGTCGTCGTTCGAAAGCCCGAACTTCTCCGATCCGAAAAGTAGCGCAACCTGCCCCCCATGTTCCCGGATCGCGGGCATCCCCGCTTCAATCCGTTCCATCGGTTGTTGCAACTCGCGCTTCTGCGCCGCCGTGGTTCCGACCACCAGCGAACAATCGGCCACCGCCTCCGCCACGCCCCCGAAAACCCGCGCGGATTTCAGCACGTGCGCCCCGCCCACCGCCGAGACCGCCTCCCGGAACGCGATCTCATAGGGATTCACCACCCGCAGGTCGTCCACCCCGAAATTAGCCATGGCGCGCGCGGCCGCACCGATATTCAGTGGATTGCGGGTGGAAACGAGAACGACGCAGAGTTTGGAGGCGATATAACGATCTTTGCACGCCGCTTTGGAAACTTTGCCAATTCCCGGCGGCCGCTGGTGTAAAATCAGAACTTTGCGCCAGTCTCGCGGGACCGTCCCCTGAGGCAAATGCCGCGCGAACGGCCGCACGGGCCGAAAATCGCATCCGGAAATCAAGCGCCAAGCTATAGTGGAGGAAGTATGGCATCGCCCGTAGAGCAGAAGGTTAAGCAGATCATTGTCGAACAACTCGGCGTAGACGAGAGCCAGGTGGACAACAAGGCTTCGTTCGTCGATGATCTCGGCGCCGATTCACTGGATATTGTGGAATTGGTGATGGCGTTCGAAGAGGCGTTCGAACTGGAAATCCCGGACGAAGACGCGGAGAAGATCGCGACCGTCGGCGACGCCGTCACTTATATCGAAGGTAAGAAGAAGTAATCGCTCCCCGGGACGCTGCGACCCGGGAAAACTGCCACTTGCGAACGGGTTCCGGCATCCAATGCGATGTCCGGCCGCAGCGGGGGCACCCGGCGATTCGCGCTCTCCCGCCGCATAACCACGGAAGCAAAAAAGGAGAATCGTTATTCCCCGCAGAGTTGTAGTCACCGGCGTCGGTCTCCTCACCGCGATTGGCGACACCACGGAGCAGACGTGGAAGTCGCTGCTCGCGTGCCGCAGCGGCATTTCGCGCATCGAGTCTTTCGATGCCGAACTGTTCAACAGCCAGATCGCCGGCGAGATCAAGCATTTCGATCCGTCGCGCTTCATCGAGAAAAAAGAGATCAAGAAGATGGGGCGCTTCATCCAGCTGGCAATCGCTGCCAGCCACGATGCGCTTTTGTCTTCCGGTCTCGTGGTGACGGAGGAAAACGACGAGCGCGTCGGCGTGTATGTCGGCAGCGGTATCGGCGGGTTCGAAGTGATCGAGCGCGAACACAGGAACCTTCTGGAGCACGGCCCGCGCCGCATTTCTCCCTTTTTCATCCCCGCCACCATCATCAATCTGGCGTCGGGTTACATTTCGATTCGCACCGGGGCAAAAGGGCCGAATTCCGCCACTGCAACGGCCTGCACCACGAGCGCCCATTCCATCGGAGACTCATTCAAAATCATTCAGCGCGGAGACGCGGATGCGATGATCTGCGGCGGTACGGAAGCCTGCATCACCCCGCTTGGCGTGGGTGGATTTGCCGCCATGCGCGCGCTGTCGCAGCGTAACGACGACCCGGCGCACGCCTGCCGGCCTTTCGATCGCGACCGTGACGGTTTTATCGTTGGCGAAGGCTCCGGCATTCTGATTCTGGAAGATCTGGAGTTCGCCAAACACCGCAAAGCGGAGATTCTGGCGGAAATCGTGGGCTATGGCATGAGTGGCGATGCGTTCCACTTCACCGCGCCGCCGGAAGACGGCGAGGGCGCTTACCGGGTCATGCGCAATGCGCTCAGGGATGCGGGGCTGAACCCGGAACAGATCGATTACATCAATGCGCACGGCACCTCCACTCCGCTCGGCGACCGGGCGGAGACAGTTGCCATGAAACGGGCTTTCGGAGACCACGCAAAAAAACTCGCGGTCAGTTCCACCAAGTCCATGACCGGCCATCTGCTGGGCGGCGCCGGCGGAATCGAGGCGGGCATCGTGGTTTGCGCCCTCCGCCATCAGATCGCGCCGCCAACCATCAATTACGAGAATCCCGATCCGGACTGCGACCTGGATTACGTGCCGAACGAACCGCGGCCCATGAAGATCGATTACGCGCTGAGCAATTCCTTCGGCTTTGGCGGGACCAACGGCGCGCTGATTTTCAAACGATTCACGGAGTAATCCATACGGAGTAACCCATGAAGATCGTCGCAGCCATCAAGCAGGTGCCTTCGCGGGACAGCCAGCTCAAGGTCAACGCATCCGCCACGTGGATCGAAGAGTCCGACCTGGACTGGGAGATCAATGAGGCCGATGCCTATGCGCTCGAAGTTGGCCTGCAACTGAAGGAAAAGGCGGCCGGCGAAGTGGTGGTCCTGTGCGCGGGGCCGGCGGGAGCAGCGCAGACCATTCGCGAAGCTCTGGCGAAGGGCGCGGATCGTGCCATCCATATTGAAATGGAGAGGGAGGCTTCAGATCCGCTGGCGCTGGCGCGCATGATGGCGAAGGCGCTCGAAACGGAAAAGCCCGACCTCGTTCTCACCGGCCTGCAGTCCGACGATCTCGGTTACGGCCAGACCGGAGTGATTCTCGCGGAAACGATGGGCTTGCCCCACGCGACCATCGTCATGAATATCGAAGCCGTTATGAATATCGAGGCGGAAGGCAGCACAATCAAGGTCAAGCGGGAGTTGGAGGACGGCTGGTTCCAGCATGTCGAAATACCGCTGCCGGCGCTGCTCACTATCCAGTCCGGCGCGACGAAACTGCGTTACGCCACGCTCATGGGCATCAAGAAAGCGAAGACCAGAGAGGTCAGGCGGATTTCCGCCGCCGAGTTGAGCGCGGCATTGCCGCCTTCGATCCGGGTGGAACGCGTTTACACGCCCGAAAAGACCAAACGCGCCTGGATCTTCGACGGCCCCGCGAAAGAGGGAGCCGCGCAGCTGGTGGAGAAACTGCGGTTCGAAGCGAGAGTGCTGTGAGCGGAATTCTGGCGGTTCTGGAACAGAACGAAGGCGTTCTGCACAAGCTGTCGTTTGAAGCACTGGCGGCGGCGCAGCAGATTGGCGCGGAGCTGAATCTGCCGGTATTCGCGGCCGTCGCGGGTAGCGGCGTGGAAGCGGTGGCACAAACGCTCGCCGGCTATAAGCTGAATAAAATCCATGCGATCGATCACGATCTGCTGCTGCACTATACGCCTGACGGCTATACGGTGGCGCTCCGGCAGACAATCGAAACGCACCGGCCGAAATATGTGATTTTTCCGCACACCTATCAAGTGCGCGACTTTGCCCCGAAGCTGGCCACGGCGCTCGATCGCGTGCTCGTGAGCGATACCGTCGGCCACCGGATCGATCGCGATAAAGACGGGGGCGGCCTGGTGCTCGTGCGCCAGTTGTTTCAGGGCAAACTCAACGCCGATGTCCGTTTCGAGGGCGAGCCGCCTTACTTCCTGTCCATCCAGGCCGGGGCGTTCCGCGCCGATACGCTTCAGACGGGAACGGCACCCGTCGAGAAGACCACGCCGGATCTCAAACCCGAACAAATCCGCACCAAACCTCTCGAACGGTTCCGCGAATCGCAGCGCGCCGTGGATCTTGGCGCGGCACGGATTATCGTGTCGGTCGGACGGGGAATCAAAGAGGCTGAAAACATCCCTGTCGTACAAAAGCTCGCCGATGCCCTGGGAGCGGAACTCGCGGCCTCGCGCCCGATCTGCGATAACGGCTGGCTGCCGCCCGATCGCCAGGTGGGGAGTTCCGGCCAGACCGTAGCGCCGAAACTGTACGTGGCGGTCGGGATTTCGGGCGCCATCCAGCATCTGGTCGGCATGAAGGGCTCGAAGACCATCGTGGCGATCAACCGGGACCCCGAGGCGCCGATCTTCGAAGTGGCCGATTACGGAATCGTGGGCGATCTTTTCGAAGTAGTACCCGCGATTATCGAGGCTCTCAAGAAGTAGTTTCGAAACTTCCGTCCCGCGCCACCACCAGCTTCCGGCCTCGCCAGAGAATCGTCTTTCCGAAAAAGCCCAGCACCCAGGTTGCGAAACTGGCAAGATCTTCCACGGGCAACAGCCACCAGTACCGCGCAACCAGCGGATCTTCGAGTACCCGGATTCCCGTGGCCCATTGCGCGCCCGCGCGAAAAACCAGCCCGAGCAGAGCAAAGCCCCATGCGCCAGGCGCCACGATCCAGAGCGCAAGGGCAATGGCCGTCGTCTTTGTGAACAGTTCGCCCAGGTAGCCCATCCGCCGCGAACGCCGCGTGCTGCGGGCCCAGCGCAACCGGTGCTTCCAGTTTTTCAGGAATCCGTCATTTCCGATGTGGTGCTCGACGATGCATTTCGAAAGCACAACTGTCCTGCCGCTGGCGCGCATCAGGCTGCCCATCATGAAATCCTCGGCGAGATACCGCTGCAGGCCTTCCAGTCCGCCGATCGCCGCAAGCTCGGTTTGCCGCGTGGCAATGGTGCAGCCAATGGCGAAATCCATGCCGTTCAGCATGCGCGCGGTGAGCATTCCGCCCAGGAACTCCGTGTTCAGCCCCAGCGCTTCAATGCGTGGCCAGAATCGAGGCCCGCCCACCGCACGGTAGGGACAAGTCACCAGCGCCACGCCCGGCTGCCCCAGTTCCGAAAGAATAGTCGCAAGGCTATCCGGTTCCATCCGGATATCGCTGTCGCTCATCACCACGGATTCGTGGCGCGCCTGCGGCAGCAACGCCCGCAGACTCCAGACCTTCGCGTTCGGATACGGCGACACGCCCGCCACCACGAGCCGTGCCGGAACCCGCGGATACGCCGCCATCACGCGCCGCGCCACGGCAACAGCCGGGTCCGATTCCTCGTGCACCGACAGCAGAATTTCGAAATCCGGATGCCGCTGCTCGAACAGACTCAGCAGGTTCGCTTCCGTATTGTCTTCCGCTCCAGCCAGCGGCCGCAGTATCGAAACCGGCGGCAGTTCGCGCAATCGCGGGGCGCCGCTGCGAAGATAGCGGGCGGCCGCGATCGTTGCAAGGATGCAGTAGACGATGGACCCCGTGAGCAGCGCCAGCAAGGGCACCGCAATGTAAACGGCGCGCATGAAAGATATCCGTCAAACTCCGTGAAGGCCCAGACGAGAAAGCACGCGCCGGACCTTCTTGGGCGAAATCGACAGGCGTTTGGCGACACGCGCGACCTTACGGCTCTCGTGTTCCCAGATCTTCGGGATAATCAAATCGGCGAAATCCTCGGTCAATTGCTGGAAGCTGCGATCGCCCACCACGCCCTGCGACCAGGCGTGCAGCGTCGAATCCAGAACGCCACCCCTCACCACCCTGGTTTTCAGCGTTTGCAGATCTTCCCAGATGTGGTCCTGAACCTCGTTTTTCAGCAGGGCCCCGGCCTGATCGCATAGGTCGCGCGCGGCATCGAGGCTGGCGGGCGAAGTGCTGCAGATGGTCAGGCCATGCCAGATCAGCGCACGGGACAACAGGCGGCGATTCTCGGTGCGCCGCGCCAGTTCGACAGCCTCCTTCGCCGCTTCGAGCGCAAGGTGTGCCACCCACGCGGGATCTTCAATCCCTTCCTCCAGCTTGGTGTTTTCCATCATGCATTCCAGCAGGCGCGCGCGGGCCATCAGGATGTAGTCGTGCTTCTCTTCGCCCAGCTTGTAAGCCTGGCGGGCTTCATCGTCGGCCGTGTGCAGATCGCCGCTGTCAAGGTGCAGGTGGCCGCGGTTGACGCAGACCGTCCCCGCGCCCCGATGGTTGGAATGAAGCCCGTAGATTTCGCCGGCGCGATCGAGATGCGCGAGGGCCAGCGCGCGGATCCTCTCGTATTCGCGCCGGAGGTCGGGTTCCGAGCGCCGCCGCTGCGCGGCATCGGCATCGATCCGCTTGCGGAATTGCAACGCTATGAGACGCTCCACATATCCCATGTTCGCCAGTGAGCGGGCCAGGTTGCGGTGCTCCGGATCGCGCTTGCCGTATTCCTCGATCGCCTCCGCGAAGTGGCGCAGGGCCAGATCGTACCGGCCTTCCCGGCGGTACATGCGTCCATAGCTCGACTGGATATTCCCCCGCGTGATGTAGTCGTCCGTTTCGCGCAGCACGGCATGGGCTTCGTCCAGTAATTTCAGAGCGTCTTTGGTACGGCCCTTCTGGAACAGCAGCCAGCTTTCGGCCACGCGCATGGCGGCGGCCATCGGTTCCATGCCCGCTTCCGATGCGTAACGGTAACCATCCGCCGCATGCATCAGCGAGTTGTCATACTCCCCCGCTTTGCGATTGCAGCGGGAACTCCAGAAATGGGCCAGCGCCAGCACCATCGGGTCGGAAATCTCGGCGCGGAGCGACAACACGAGATTGAAGTTCGCGAGCGCGCGCTCCACATCTTCGTCCGCGACCCAGATCATGCCTTCCGCCATCAGAACGTAGGCGTAGTCCACCATTCGAAGACCAATCCGGCGGCCCTTCGGGAATGCGCCCAATCCGTCCTGCACAACGTCGACATCCCTCCAGCCCGCGTCAACCCATTGCGCGATGTAGCAAAGAAGGCCCGCCGCATTCGGGTGTTCAGGTTCCAGGCAACCCGCGCGAGCCCAGTATTCGTCGAGACGGGCCATGCCGCTGCCAATACGACGCATCCCCAGATCGCATTGGAGGCCCTGTAGTAGATCGAGTCCCATGTGGGATATAGAGTACCAGAAAGTAGTCCGATACGGACCAGTAAACCAGAGTACCCGGCGCCATTGAGCTGAGAGAGGATTTCGTATGTACTGAAGAAACGATGCCGAAGGTTCGCCTGAATGCCGACCGTTCGAAGCTCAGGGTCCTCCTCTTTCTGGGTGCCCCGGGTAGTGGCAAAGGAACACAAAGTGCATGGCTCTCGTCGCGGCTGGGGATTCCGTCCCTCTCGACCGGCGACATGCTGCGAGGCGAGGCGAAACGGAACACGCCTTCCGGTTTGCGATTACGAAAGATTCTGGCTGCGGGTTCGCTCGTGAGCGATGACATCGTCTGCGACGCGGTCGCGGCAAAGCTGCAGCGGGATGTGCCGGAGAGCGGAATCATTCTCGACGGCTTTCCCCGGACGCTCAAACAAGCCGAATGCCTCACCCGGATACTGGCGGGCGCGGACATGCCGCAGCCCGTGGTCTTCCACCTTCATGTGTCGCGCGAACGTCTGGTCGAACGGTTGACCGCGCGGCGGCACTGTGCCGATTGCGGAGCGATTTTCAACCTGCTGTCGCGGCCCTCGTCCCGCGGGATGCTTTGCGAGAACGATGGCGGTGAATTGCTGCAGCGCGACGATGACAGCCGTGAAGTCATTCTGCGGCGGCTGACCGATTTCGAGACGTCCTGCGCGCCGCTGGTCGAGTATTACAGCGGAGGGGACTATCACCGGATCGAAGGCGATCGCGATGCCAGCCTGGTTTCCGCGGAGCTGCTCCGGATCGCAAGACCATCGCGGGCACTCGCCGCGGCTTAGCTCTGACCTCGGTTGGAAGAAAGCCTCCGGTAAATCGCGTTCCAGTCGTCCGCGACAAACCCGGGAAGATCTTCCGCCACCGCGAAAGCATCGTTCCTCAGCCAGATGGTGTCGCACCCTGCGTTTCTGCCGCAGACAATATCGGCCTCACGGTCGCCGACCATGCAGGAGGCCGCCAGGTCGAACGAATGTTCGCGCGCCGCGCGCTCCAGCAGGAATGCGGATGGCTTCCGGCACTCGCAACGAGCCTCCGGCGCATGGGTACAAAAATATGAGGCCTCTATCGGAATGCCGTGAAATCGCATCAACTCCAGAAAACGGGCCTGCACCGCCTCCATCTGGCGCGGAGCGATCAGCCCGCGGCCAACGCCCGACTGGTTGCTGACGATGACGATCTTCCAGCCTTCCAGTGCCAGCGCGGCGAGGGCAACCGCGGCCCCTGGCAGAATGAAAACGCGTTCAGGATCGCCGATATAGCCGGAATCCTCTATAATCGTGCCGTCGCGATCGAGAAACAGAGCCCGATTCACACACCCGTCTCAGCGGTAAACGTAAATCAGTGAGGTGGTCACGGCGCCACCGAGCCCGGTAAGCGTCGTAATGGCTTGCTGGGTAATTCGCCGGCTGGAACTATCCGGAATGTAGAGAACATCGCGCGCCTGGAGGGGAATATCCGGCTGTTTGCGTTGCAGGATCTTCCATAAAGGTACCTGGATCTCGCGTGTGGTCCCCTTGTCGTCGGTCCGATAGATGTAGGCGGTGTGCGAATAAAATTGCGCGAGCCCCTGGGCCTGCGCAATCGCAGCCCGCACGGTGTTGTTTTCCGGGGGATCCAGAACTGGAAACACTCCCGGATGGATGACGCTCCCGCTGACGACGATTTTGCCCACTTCCGGAACCCGGATCTCTTCTCCGCCCGTCAGTTTCAGATTCAATTCCGGGTCGGTTCCGGCCATCAGCGCCTTGGCGGGAATGCGTTGCACGGATGGAGGGCCCGAGTCGGCGTTGGGGCGCGTGACGATGATTTCGTTGCCGGCGATATCGGGCGCCAGCCCGCCAGCCCGCGCCAGGGCGTCCAGAAGGGTGGTAGTGCCGATCGCCTGAAAAATCGTCGGGATTCTCACCGCGCCCGACACGCTGATCGGGCGGCTGTGATACTCGGCGATATTGACCGTGACGAATGGATCCACAAAGAGCTTCTCTCGTTCCAGCGCCTCGGCCAGAAGCACTTCGATCTCACTCGGAAGAAGCCCCTGCACGTGCAGAGGAGACTTCAACATGGGCAGGCGAATAGTCCCATCCGCCGAGATACGTACGGTGCGCGTGAACTCGGGAGCGTCATAGACTTGTAGTGCAAGAAGATCGTCGGGGCCGACCCGTTCGATCGGGAGATTGGTGGTGGCGTTGAGATCCGAAGCCCCAGGCACGGTCGGGCGCGCGCCATCCTGCGCAAGGAGCGGCGCCGCAGCCAGAAAAACGGATGCGGCCAGAAACACGGATACAGATAGCGTTAAGAGCTTTCCCTGCTGCATAATTATTCCACTCCGGATAACATCCTCAATTATCTCATGAGCCGGACGGACTCTTCCGCGCGGCTATCCCAGCCGATCTCGCCCGGGAGACGGTGCGCGCCGCCTTTCAGGAATCGCGCTTCCACAAGGTTCCACGACACGAACGCCAGCAAGCCAACGGTAACCGCCGTAATCCCGACGGCGGGCATCGGCCACGCGTGGAATACTCCCAGGAAGACCAGAGATTGAACCACGGGATAGTGAAGAACGTAGATCCCGTAAGAGAGGTCGCCAAATCTCGTCGGGCTGGCAATGTGCGGGACAAGAACCGCGATGCACATAAAGGCCAGGGGAACACCGGCCGGCTGGAGCGCAGGCCATCGCAGCACCATGATCGCGGCGCCGCTCAATCCCGCGGCCAGCCACATCCACGCGCGGTTCCGGACAAACCATTCGTGGTAATAGTGCACGAACGTTCCCACGAGAAAGAAGGACAATTGCCCTGGAAGCTGGTTCGCGATCCTCGCCAGGTGGAAATGGAGGAATCCAGCTCTGAAAATCAGGGACAGGATAAACAACGGCGCGAGGATCCGCCATTTCCCGAACCTCCGGCCGGCGGCTGCGAGGAAGGGCACGAAGAGATAGAACATCACCTCGACCTTGATCGTCCAGAGCGGTCCGTTCACAAAGTTATCCTTCGGATTGTGGGTAAAGAGGCCGGGAAGCGAAGGGTGCAGGAAATTTGCGAAAGCGATATTCGCCGCCGCGAACTTCCACGTGTCCGGCGATTCGAGAAACGCCACGACCTTGAGGGTGGATAGCCCCGCGCCCAGGAGCAGGACGAAAATGAGCGCACCCCAGTAAGCCGGCAGAATTCGCCGGGCGCGCTTCAGGAAGTAATACCGGTTCGAACGCGAACGCTCGTAGCTCGCGACAACAAGATAGCCACTAATGGCGAAGAAGCCTTGTACCGCGATAGTGCCCAATCCGCCAAAGCCGCCCGGCCCTCCGATGTACCGGAGCCAGGCCAGCGACGGTTCCCTGCTGCAACTCACGCAGTGGTCAAGGACCACCATCGAAGCCAGGACCAGGCGGAGCAGATCGAAATTGTTCGCGCGGCGCGCTTCCCCGACCATTGAGTTCCAGCATAGAGGAAGCAGCTCGCGGTCGCGTGAGCCGTGCGGACGCAACCGGACAAACGATGGTGAAAATTGGCGTCCCCAGAGGGATTCGAACCCTCGTTACCGCCGTGAAAGGGCGATGTCCTGGGCCTCTAGACGATGGGGACTAAAGGAAGGAAAGTAACATCTCAATTTACCATGGCCTTACGATCCGGACGCTTTCCGCCGGACTCCGCGGCCCTTCCGAACCGCTCTTCTTTCCTCCGCCCTCCGTATCGAACTAAAATAGAAGTTCCATGCCTGAACTGAACGAGAATTTTTACCGCATCCAGAAACTGCCGCCCTATGTGTTCGCCGTCATCAACGAGATGAAGGCAAAGGCACGCGCGGCGCAGATGGACGTGGTCGATCTCGGGATGGGCAATCCGGACGGCGCGACGCCTTCGATCGTGGTCGACAAGCTGATCGAAGCCGCGCGCAATCCGCGCAATCACCGCTATTCCGTCTCGCGCGGTATCCAGCATTTGCGCGAAGAAATCGTCAAACGCTACCAGCGGCGGCACGGCGTGGAACTCGATCCGGATACGGAGGCCATCGTGACCATGGGCGCGAAGGATGCGCTGGCGCACCTGATGTTCGCCACCATCGGTCCGGGTGACATTGTGGTGTCACCGAATCCGGCCTACCCGATTCACCAGTACGGCGTGATCATGTCCGAAGGTTATGCCTGCATGTTGCCGATGCCGAATGCCGAGACCTTTCTCGGACGGCTGCAGGAGCTCTACCGCGAGTCGCCCAAACCGCCGAAGATGCTGCTGATCTCGTTCCCGCACAATCCGACGACCATATGCGTGGACCGGCCGTTCCTGGCCGAGATCGTCAACCTCGCCAAAGCCCACGGAACCCTGATCGTGCATGATTTTGCCTATGCGGATCTCGGGTTCGACGGCTACGTGCCGCCGAGCATTCTGGAGGTTCCTGGCGCGAAGGACGTCGCGGTCGAGATTTTCTCCATGTCGAAAAGCTACAACATGGCGGGCTGGCGGGTCGGTTTCTGCCTCGGCAACGCGAAGATGATCGCGGCTCTCGCGCGCATCAAGAGCTATCTGGATTACGGCGTGTTCCAGCCGATTCAGATAGCGTCGATTGTCGCCCTGCGCGAATGCGACGACGAAACGGTAAAAATCCGCGAGGTCTACCGCAAGCGGCGGGACGTTCTGGTCGATGGGCTTTGCCGCGCGGGTTGGCCGGTCCAATCGCCGCGCGGCACTATGTTCCTGTGGGCACCGATCCCCGAACGCTTCAAGGATCTGGGATCGCTGGAGTTTTCCAAGCTGCTGATGGAGAAAGCGCTCGTGGCGGTTTCTCCGGGCGTCGGATTCGGACCCATGGGCGAAGGCTTCGTGCGCTTCGCGCTGATTGAAAACGAACACCGCACGCGTCAGGCGACGCGCTCAATCGGACAGTTCTTCCGCCGGGAGTAACTTACTCGATTTCGAGAACGAAGCTCACCGGTACCGTCTTTGGCGCGAAACACATGCGGTCGTTGCACGCCTGATAGCGGATCGTCCCGTTTTGCGCGGAAGTACCCGTCGGAGCGTTCGCCGGCACTTTGAATTTCGTCGCAATGCTGAATTCGCCCGTCACCACCGACAAGGGCTTCTGGGAAAACGGGTACTTCTCCAGCGTGCCCTTCGGATACTCGATGCCGGATGCCTGCAACGGCGTGGCCGCCCACTTCAGGCTCAGCGGAATCAGGTAATCGTCAGTCGGTTTGTTGCTGTTCGCGTGGAAACCGGGCGGCAGCGCGGCACGCAGCGTGACGGCAGCCACCGTACCCCTCCGCGCTTTGACAGTGGGCACCGCCGCGACGCTCAGAGTGGGGCTAGTCTGCGCGACGAGAACTGTCTCCAGAGGCACTAACAACCCCAGCAGGCTGGGCAGGAGCTTGTAGCAACGTTTCAATGGCATCTTCGAAATCCTTCTTGTCGGCAAGACCTACATGGACGGCCGCAATCCGTCCGCTACGGTCGATCACAAACGTGGTTGGCAGCGCTTCGAGACCGCCATATTGATCGCCCGTTTTGTCGTCGCCGAGCACAACGCGATAATTGATCTTTTTCCGGGCAACGAACGGCGTGATGGCTTTCCATCCGTCCTCGTCCATCGAAACGCCCAGAACTTCGAACCCCCGGTCTTTATACTTGCGCTGAAACTCCGTGAACCACGGAATCTCGGTCGCGCAAGGGCCGCACCACGTGGCCCAGAAATCCAGGATCACCACCTTGCCCTTATAATCCGCGAGATGCACCAGCTTGCCACTGGCATCCTTCAGAGCAAAATCGGGCGCGTGCTGGCGCTGGCTGTCCGCCTTCACCACCGATTTTGAAGGAGGAGCCGGCGAGCATGCGACCATGCCCAGAATCGCGGCTACTCCGACGATGGCAGCCAGGCGCAGATGCGGAACGAACCATGTCACGGTACTTTGATTATATCGGGAATGAGTAGTTTCGGAAATTTTCCTGAAACCATTCTTCTCGTGCGGCCGCGCGAGCCCGGGAAAGCGTCATTTCGGAATCCGCTCCGGCGCGTGGCTTCCTGCCGCGATAAACCCACGCGGCCGTGTCGCAAAAGCTTTCGCAACAGTATTCGCGCCAGCGCCGCGAACGCCGCGCGACATCTCCCTCCGACAGTTTTCGTTTTCGCCACTCGGCCGACCAGCCGGCTTCGCCCCGCCCGCGGGAACGCCATTCGGCTGCAAGAACCGCTTCCCACGCCAGACGGCGGGGATTTCCAAGCCGCACCCAGGCGAAATGAAAAAGCTCGTGCAACAGTATCCGCCGGTGCTCCGGCCTCGTCTTTTTCAGTTCGGAGTCCAGAATAATCCTGCGCTCCCGAATGAAACTCGCGCCATGAGCGGCGTTTCCCGCCGTATCGCGCAAGCTGGCGCAATAGCGGATCGGAACCGGCGGCCCATCGAAAAGCTGAAGCCCGCTGCGCAATCACCCTACAATAACTGCATGGATCTCGCCGCGCTGTTGACGGAACAGGCCAACCCCGCCTCCGCCCACATCGACCGCCTCTCGACCGATGAAATGCTGCGCGTAATCAATAACGAGGACCGCAAAGTAGCGGATGCGGTAACAGCGGAGATTCCCCGGATCGCGCGCGCTGTCGATAGCATTGTGGATGCATTCCACCATGGCGGCAGGCTCTTCTACATTGGTGCGGGGACGAGCGGGCGGCTGGGCGTGCTGGACGCTTCCGAGTGCCCTCCCACGTTCAACGTACCGCCGGACCTGGTGCAGGGCATTATTGCGGGGGGCGACGCCGCGCTTTCGCGCGCCACGGAAACGACGGAAGACGATCCTGCCATCGGAGCACGCGATCTTGAGGCACGCGGTTTCGTGCAACAGGACGTCCTCTGCGGCATCGCCGCCAGCGGCCGGACGCCTTACGTACTGGGCGCCATCGACGAAGCCAACCGGCTGGGCGCCCTGACTATCGGGATCAGTTGCACCCCGGATTCCGAGCTTTCGCGGCGAGTCAGGATCGCGATCGCGCCGCTCACCGGGCCTGAGATCCTCGCGGGTTCCACGCGAATGAAGGCGGGCACCGCCACCAAGCTGGTCCTCAACATGCTCACGACAGGCAGCTTCATCCGGCTTGGGTACGTGTGGGGCAATCTGATGGTGAACGTGCAGCCAAAGAACGCCAAGCTTCTCGATCGCTCGACACGAATTGTCGCCACGGCGACTGGAGTCTCGTACGGAGCCGCCGGGGAAATGCTTGCGGCATCCGGAAATAACGTCCGCGAAGCGATCCGTCAGTATCTGGAACCGCAGAAAGAAACCACGAAGAATGGATAAATTTGTCATTGAGGGCGGCACGCCGCTCCACGGCCGCATTGCCACCAACGGCTCGAAGAATTCCGCCCTGCCCGCGCTGGCGGCGGCGCTGCTGACCGACCAGACCGTCGTGCTCGAACGCATTCCGCGCGTGCGCGACATCCGGACCATGGAGCGACTGCTCGTCGATATAGGCTCCGAGATCGAGGTGGAAGAAGAGCGCGTCACGCTCAACACCAAAACGATCGTTTCACCGGAAGCGCCGTACGAACTGGTGAAGACCATGCGCGCATCGAGCCTCGTGCTGGGGCCACTGGTGGCTCGCGCCGGCAGGGCAAGAGTGTCGTTGCCGGGAGGTTGCGCCATCGGCGCCCGGCCCATTAATTTCCATCTGTCGGGGCTCGAGCACCTGGGGGCGCGGATTGCGCAGGAGCATGGTTACATCGAAGCCGTGGCGCCGGATGGCTTGAAGGGCGCGCACGTGGTGTTCGATCGCATTACGGTAACGGGCACCGAAGACATCCTCATGGCCGCCGTGCTCGCCGATGGCGAGTCGATCGTTGAGAATGCCGCGCGCGAGCCGGAAGTGGTCGATCTCGCGCAACTGCTCCGGAAAATGGGCGCGCGCATCGAAGGTGAAGGGACGAGCATCATCCGTGTACAGGGCGTTCCGATGCTGCATGGCGCCACGCATGAAATCATCGCCGACAGGATTGAGGCCGGCACCTTCGTTATCGCGGGAGCCATCACGGGCGGGGATCTGAAGGTCACCGGCTGCGTTCCTGAACATCTCGGCGCGCTGATTGCGAAGCTCGCCGAAGCGGGCGTGCGTGTTTCAACGGTCGACGGCACCACCGTGCGGGTGGAGTCGGACGGCACGCTGCATCCGGCCGACATGATCACCGAAGAGTATCCCGGATTCGCGACCGATCTGCAGGCGCAATATATGGCACTGATGACGCAGGCCGACGGAATCTCGCTCGTGACCGAGACCATCTTCGAGAACCGTTTCATGCACGCTCAGGAACTGATGCGCATGGGCGCCAATATCCGTCTGGACGGGCGTCAGGCGATCGTCGCGGGACGCAGCCGTCTGACCGGCGCGGGCGTAATTGCTTCGGATCTGCGGGCGAGCGCGTCCCTCGTGCTGGCGGCGCTGGTGGCGAAGGGCGAGACGGTGATCGACCGCGTTTATCACATCGACCGCGGCTACGAAAAGATTGAAGAGAAACTCTCGGGCGCGGGCGCGAAAATCAGACGGGTAGAGTAATGCATATGGCCCATAGAGAAGGATTTCTGAAGCTTGTTAACGATGCGAAGACGCGGGTGCGCGAGACGGACATCGCCGGTTACAGGGAGATGCTCGCGCGCGGCGAAGACCACGTGCTGGTGGACGTCCGCGAGGATCTTGAGTGGAGCGCGAGCCACGTCAAAGCCGCGGTTCATATGAGCAAGGGCGCCATCGAGCGCGATATCGAGGGCAAGTATCCGGACAAGAACACCACGCTCGTGCTGTATTGCGGCGGCGGGTTCCGTTCGGCTTTGGTTGCGGATAATCTCCAGAAAATGGGCTACACGAATGCCGTTTCGCTCGACGGAGGGTGGAGAGCGTTGAAGGAGTCCGGCCTCGAACTGGAATAGCCGGCCTTCAAGCCCTCAGGAACCCGCGGAACTTCGCCGTGCCCCCGCTGTAATTCGGGAACACCGCATCGATCGCCCGGTTCCCCAGGTGCCTGTAAACGGCTTCGCTCAGCACGTCCCGAAAATCGGTGGTCAGAGCCAGATCGCGGCCTTCGTTCAATTGCTCCCGGGCTAGACCTGGCCACTTCCCATACACTTTGCCGCCTTGCACCGGGCCGCCCATTACGAACATCACGTTCGCATGGCCGTGGTCGGTGCCGCGATCGCCGTTTTCTTTCGCCGTGCGCCCGAACTCGGACATCGTCACCAGCACCACATCTTCCATGCGGTCGCCCAGGTCCTGATGGAAGGCCGCGAGGGAATTCCCGAACTCCGCCAGAACATTCGCCAGTTGACCGGCTGACGCACTGGCTCCGACTTCGTTCACATGATGGTCCCAGCCGCCGATATCGGCGAATGCGACTTCCATGCCAACATCCGCTTTGATGAGTTGCGCGATCTGCCTCATGCTGTCGCCGAAGCGCCCGCGCGGATAGCTCGCGCCCGCCGCCGGTCGATAAGGCGTCTTTCCGAGCGACTGCAGCAACGCGACCGCGTCGAAGGTCTCGCGCCCCGCCCCGTTCAGAATCCGGTCGCTCGTGCCCGAATACATCGATTGCAACACCTTTGAGGCGCCAGCGTCGCGCACGGCGAAGTTATTCAGATTTTCAACCGCAATCGCATTGTGCGCGCCTCTCAGCGTGCGTGGCAGCGTGGGTCCCAGGCTGACGGCGCGCACCGGCGAGATTTCTCCTTTGTCATCGGAGAGCGCCCGGTTCAGCCATCCATCGGGAGTGCTCTTCAGGCCTGGCGTGCCCGACTCCATGTAATCCTGCGCATCGAAGTGAGACCGCGACGGATCGGGCGAACCGGCGGCGTGAACGATCGCGAGGCGCTGTTGCTGCCACAGCGGCTTCAATGCCACGAGCGAGGGATGCAGGCCGAAGAATCCGTCGAGATCGACCACCGCGTCTTCCGCGGCGATGCTCGATGCGGGCCGTGGAATCGAGATCCCCGGGCGGAGATCGTAATAGCGCTGCTCCCCATGCGGGATCACGATATTGAGACCATCGGCCGCGCCTCGCTGGAAAATCGCAACCAGTACTTTCCTGCGGCGTCCCTGCTGTTCGCCGGCGAATGCCGCGCGTTCCAGCCACAGCGGCGCCGAGCCCACGCCCGCCATTGCGATTGCGGAATTGCGAAGAAAGATTCTGCGTGAAAGTGCCATATAGATCGCCTCACTAACGACGTTGAAAATCCGGCGAGCCAAGCGTCAAACCGGCCGCCATGACTCCGAGATCCTGCTGTTCCGAAAGGCCCGTTTGAATCGCATCGCGCGCGGCGGGTGACGGGTCCGTCAGAAGAATGTTGCGCTCGACCCTCGATGCGTCAATCCCGAGTGAAAACTGCGCCGGGTCGACCTTCACGCCCGCGATCTTACCCCGAGCCAGCGCGATTGCGAAGTTCATGCGAGCCAGCAGCGAGGCCGAATTCATCCAGTCTCCGCCGCGATTGGAATATCCCGTCGGCTCCAGTTTGCGATAAAGCGGCTCGCCCAGCTGGTTCAATTGTCCGGCCAGAGCCTGCGTGTAATCGACATCGCCGTTGACCGCGCGCACCGCGCTCGCCATCATCTCAAGCGGCGATTTCATCTTCGAGCGGAAGTTCGCCGGGTCCCAGAACTCGGGCGCCGAGATCATGGTGCGCATGACTTCGAGTAAATCGCCATCGGTTTTCAGAAATGTGTTCGCCATCTTGCGAACGAGCGCCTCCGGCGGGTCGTCCGATACAAAGCGAATGGCCAGGCTCCGCGAGATGAAATGGGCTGTTGACGGGTGGTGCGCCAGAATGTCGAGCACCTTCAGGCCGTCATCCATGCCGCCGCCCGCCGCAATCGTGACGCCGAGCACGTGCTTTTCGCCTTTGTCGTGTATTTTTTCGTTGAACTCGAATCCGCCGCCGCGCCGCGGTTCCCGGATGGTCCATCCGGTAAAACAACGCGCGACTTCGGTGACGTCCTGCTGCGTATAACCGCCATCCACGCCCAGCGTTTGCAACTCCATCAACTCCCGGCCATAGTTCTCGTTCAGGCCCTGCGGGTTCCGGGCGTTCGGCCTCGGGTCAGGCGCTCTCGATTGCCAGTTATCGAGATAAAACAGCATCGCGGGGCTTTCGGCAGTCGCCACCAGAAGGTCTTTGAAGCGCCCCAGAACGTGCGGCCGGATCGTGTCGCGCTCATAGGACGTGACCATGTAGCGGTCCGCGCCCTTGTCGAGAAATACGTTGAAATGGTTGTACCAGAAATCGGTCAACACCTCTTCCAGCTGCCGGTTGCTGTAAATGGCTCGCAGGAGTTTGGCCTCGGTCAGATCCTGATTGACCACCTGAATGGAACCGTTGAAAATCTGGACTTTCCGGCGCAAATCGGGCGTCGCCGGCGCGTACAGCTTCTGCCGCGCATTGTTGGAGAGGGAATCGAGCACATCGTATTGCTCGGCCGGCGGCATGGCTTCAATAAGTTCCGCCTGTTCGAGCGGCTTGCCGTGCTGGAGAATTTCCTTCTGCCGATCGTCCAGTTGCCAGGATTCGAGCGCCGGGTCCTCCGGAGTTCCAGCTTTATCGGCGGCGTCTTTGCGTTGAATCCGGGCGGCGAGTTTCGCCACCGCGTAGCGTGTCTCGGGGTCCGTCGGGAAGGGTTGCTTGCCATCGATCATCGCCTTCACCATCTGCGGCGTCGGGTAACGATGAACCAGTTCGGCCGTGTCCATCCGGAGCGTGTCGAGAGGCGCCAGTCTGGCTTCCAGTCCGGGGTCTTCCGGGATGCTCCGCGGATGTAACTGCCGTTCGATCCATTGATCGAGCCCGGTTCGGTTCACCTCTTCCACGTCGCCAGGGCGCGCGCCGAAGGTCAACCGATTCAACGCATGAAGCACTTTCCGGTCGGGCGGCATCCGGGGCGCTGCCGCGGCGGCGCGCGGGGCCGCCTTTTTCTTCGCGTAAAGTCCTGGAGATAACCACAACAGGACGATAGAAAGCACAATGACCGGTTTGCGCTGCATTTTACCTGCTAACGGGTTTAACGCATCGGAGCGGGAACCGTTGCATCCTTAACCTGCCGGGCGCAATCGCCGGGCCACTCTGCCCTTCCTGAGATGGTGATAAAGCAGACGAATGAGCGCCAGCGACGGTATGCTGAGGAAAACTCCCGCCACGCCCCCTATCTGCGCGCCGGCGAAGACCCCGAAGATGATCATCAAAGGGTGCAGTTCCACCCCCTGGCCCATGAGATGAGGGGAAAGCATATAATCCTGGAACAACCGGTAGCAGCCGAGATAAACCACCAGCCACAATACATGCGCATATCCGCTGACCGCGCTCACGACAATGATAATGACAGCCGCCGCAAGCGGCCCGATCAGAGGGATGAACTCCAGCGGGAAGGCGATCGAAGCCAGCAGAATGGCAAAAGGAACGCCCATCGCGCTGAGCACGATACAAAGCGAAATAAAGGTCGCGCAGCAAAGAAACAGCAGTGAGCGCATGTAGACCAGCAGCAAATGGTGAACATCCATCAGAGTATCCTCCGCCGCCACCTGGCCGGAGTCCAGCATTTCAAGGAAACCGTCCCGGATCTGACGTCCGTCGCGCAGGATCAGGAAGCTCAGGATCGGAATGACGATCAGATAGATCAGGTTTCGCGAAGCGGAGAGGACGCGCAAACCGAGGCGCGGTACCGCCGTCGCAATCTCGCTGTAATGCTGGCGGATTTGCCCTTCAATCAGGCCGCTTACCTCGCTTTTCAGTGTTCTGACTCCCTGCGGCCCCGGCGCCGGATTCTGGCGGATCCGGTCCAGCAGGGCAGGCGCCTGGTGGGCAAGATTCACGGCCTGATCGGCCACCACGGATCCCAGGAAAATCCCGAATATCGCAAGAATGCCGATCAGCAGCAAGAATGTCATTGCGAGCGCGGGCATTCGATTCTTCGTGGTCAGATGCCGGTCGATCAGATCCATTAACGGATAGAGGAGGTAAGCAAACAGCAGCGCGATGGCAAATACGATCAATGTTCCGCGGATCGCGTAGATCGTGCCAAGCAGAAGCACAACCAGCACCGCGGTCCACGTAAAGCGCGCGGCCTTCGGATCAATTCCCAGCAACTTGCGGCGCCCCCGTCTTCTCCACGTGTACGGCAGCGATACGATTTCGCTCCATGGTAGTGACAGTGAAACGGCGGCCCTCGAATTCCACCGACTCGCCCGCTTCCGGGATATGGCCAAGCTTGAAAAGCATGTATCCGGCAAGAGTCTCGAAGCCCGCGTTCGCCGGCAACTCAATGCCATGGATGGAAGCCAGATCGAGAATGCCCGTGGTTCCGTCGAGATCCACCCAACCGGCTTCGGATTCCGGTTTGGGCAGTTTTTCGTCGAACTCGTCTTCGATCTCGCCCACAATTCTTTCGAGCACGTCTTCCACCGTGAGCAAGCCGGTAACCGTTCCGAATTCATCCACCACCAGAGCCATGTGCGAGTGGCGCTGCCGGAAGTCTTCCAGCATCCGCAGGAGCGGCTTCGTTTCCGGCACGATCAGCGGTTTGCGCATGATGTGCGTCAGGCGAAACACAGGGGCGGGGCGGCCGGCGCGGATCGCGATTCGCCGCTCGTGCCACAGACGCAGCATGTCTTTGAAGAAGACCGCGCCCACGATTTGTTCGGGCTTGTCTTCCCAGACAGGCAGCCGTGAATGCTGGCTCTCGACCATTGCCTTGAGCACCGCATCGAGCGAAGATCCCGCCGATACCGACACAATTTCACGCCGCGGCGTCATGACTTCCCGCACGGAGAAATCGTCCATGTCGAGCACCCGGTGGATGATATCTTCCTGGAGTTTCGGAAGGTTTCCCGCAAAGCGGCTGGAACTGACAATGAGTTTCAGCTCCTCCGAAGAGTGCCCGCCTCCCCTGTGGCTGGCTTTTACTCCAAGCAGCCGTGTCAGCCCGCGCGCAGACCCTTCGATCACGGTGACAAAGATGGACATCGACTTGTAAACCACCATGAGCGCCGGGGCCACGATCACTGCCAGACGGTCAGCCTTGTCGATAGCCAGATTCTTGGGCACCACTTCGCCGATCACGACATGGCAGTATGTCATCACCGCGAATGCCAGCACGAAGCATACGGCGTGCAACAGGGTCGCGGTGCCGGTAGTCAGCATCGGATGGAAGAGCGACATTAGCAGTGCGTAAAGCGTGTCTTCTCCGGCCCAGCCGAGCCCGAGACTGGCCAGCGTGACGCCTATCTGGGTCACCGAAAGCAACTTCTCCGGCTGCGCCAGAAGGGCGAGCGCCATCTTCGCGCCCGCATCCCCTTCCTCCGCAAGATGCCGCAGACGCGAATCCCGCACCGAAAGCAGCGCCACTTCCGCGGCCGCGAAGAACGCGTTGACCACCAGAATCAGTCCGAGCAGCAGCAGACGCGCGATGTAGTCGGGGGCGGGAGGCACTCTCTTACCAAGTGTAAAGAATGGCGGGCCGTCTTTCCCGGCTGATTCAGAACAGGAGACTCAACCCAACCTTACCGGCCACATAAACAACCCAGAGGGTTCCCACGGACATCAACCCATAGAAAAAGCTGCTGCGGGTCACTTTGGAGAATCCATAGGACATCAGCCCGATCTCGCAGAAGGTCAGAAGATCGATCGAGGTCAGCAGGGCATAGAGCCCTTTGGAAGTGGTCTCCCTGTTCATGAAAGCGCCAATGTTGGTCGCCAGCAGATTCTGGTAATCGAGTACAGTCTTGTCCGGCGAGGTGTAGAGCACCAGCACCGTCATCAAGCAGGCCACCGCGCTGTAAGGAAGAAAGGCGAGCGTCACCATCGAGAACATGGTGCCGAACCGGGGCTGGTGACTACCCACGATCGCGAGGAATCTCAGCAACAGGGCGATCAGCAACGGGACCAGTATTCCCCCAAACACCGCGGCGGCATAAGTGAGATAAAGAATCCCCGGTCGGGTGGCATTGTTCAGAGCCTGCTGCATCTGCTCCGGACTGAGATTCGAACCTCTGGCTTCCATTTGCTGACGGACGATCGTCTCCATGCCGATCGTATGCACGAGAGCCACGGTTGTGCATAAAGTCAGCAGCACTCCGAGGATCAGCGGCGCCACCCACGCCCAGCGCCGCTCCGGGAGGCTCGCGAAGAGTTTTCCGGGTTGATAGAAGACCTCAAAAATCGCCATCATCGGATTGAACGGAGTCTATCATTCAAAGGTTCGAAAAAGTTCGCAAAAGTTCGGGAAGCTGGAAAAACAACCTTACGCCCGCCCGGCGCTGTTAGACTGACCCACAGGGATGGCGGAACTCGAAATCAAGCCGACTGCGGCCATTCGAACGCGCGTGGCGGCGGTCATCTGGTCGGGGATCGGACTTTTGGCCGTATTGATGTACCTGCTGGTCGGCGGCGGCGGGGACTTCTTTGCGCGCCGAACCACCGTTACTGCATACATGCCCGATGCCGCCGGAATCACCGCGGGCGCCGAAGTTCGCTTGAGCGGAATCCGCATCGGAAACGTACGGAAGATCGGTCTTTCCGGGTCGCGCGATCCCCAGCGGATCGTTCGGCTGGAAATGCAGATCCTGACCCGGTACCTGCGCAACATTCCATCCGATTCGCAGACCGATATTAACGAAGATACGATGGTTGCGACCCCATTCATTGACATCGCCGAAGGCAAGAGCGTCATCCCTCTGGCGGAAGACAGCGTGCTTCGAAGCAAGCCAGTCCCGGAGGCGACGGATCGCGCGGATCTCATTCAGAATTTAGAGAATAATCTTGCCCAGGTCGATCAAATGCTGTTGCAGATGTCTTCCCCCGATACGAAAATCGGCAAGTTTGTGGTAGGGGAGGCGGAGTACGACGCGATCCTTTCGACCGTCAGCGGTTTCGATAGCGCGCTGCACACGTTTCTCACGCCCCGGAGCGACCTGGGCAAAGCCTTTTATTCGCTCGGAATATACACCCGTATCCATGACCTCGTGACGGACACCGACAGGACGCTGGCCTCGATTCAGAGCGGAGAAGGCGCGGCCGGCCATCTGTTCGCAAGCGACGAGCAATACGCCGGGTTCCTGCGGGAACTGACGGACCTGCGCGCCTCGCTGGTGGAAGCCAATTCAGGCAAGGGGCAACTCGGCCCGTTGCTTCAGAATGACGAGAGCTATCGGCGTATTACGCGCCTGCTGGCTGCCACCAATGCGACATTGGCTTCGCTCAACGCGGGCGAAGGGCAGGTCGGCGGCCTGCTCGCCAATCCGCAACTGTATGAATCGCTGAACGGCTCGCTGCGCGGCCTGGAAGCGTTCCTGCGGGACTTTCGTCAGGACCCGCGGAAGTACCTCCGCTACAAAGTGTTCTGACATCGCGTTTGCATCAGCGCGCCAGCCACTTTTCGACGTGCTCCTTCTGCGTCCCGGTTGCCTCCGGAAGCGCCTCCAGCTGCCACTGCTTCGCGTCCCCGCCCAACGTCAGCCCGATGCGTATCAAGCGGTCCCGGCGGGCCACCAGGATCGAAACTTTGTCTCCGGTGCGGTAGTTTTCGAGACGTTGCGAAAGTTGATCCGCCTTCACCCGGAAGTCGTCGATGGCAATGATTTCATCGTCGACGCTGAGTCCGGATTCGAAGGCCGGCGTCCCGCGCGGTACGCGTGTCACGACAAGCCGCCCGTTATCGATCTTCGTATCGGCACCGAGCGATGCCTTTTCAGCCGCCGGTTTGCTTTGCCCGTTCCTGAACCGCAAACCGAACCAGCCGAGCGCCTCTGAATAATCCAGCTCCCCGGTCGATTCCACCGAGCGCCGGAAGAACTCGCCGAGCGGCTGGCCCGCAATCTCCCCGGCCGTGGCTTTGAATTGCTCCGGCGTGTAGCCATGGTCCCCCGAAAATTGCCGGAATGCCAGCCGCATGAGATCGTCAAGCGATTTCTTTCCACCCGTGGCCTGCCGGATGCGCGCATCGAGCAGCCATCCCACCACCGCGCCTTTCGTGTAATAGCTGATCGTGGTGTTAACCGAGTTCTCGTCCGGCCGGTAGAATTTGATCCACGCATCGTAAGAAGCCTGCTCCGCCGATTGCACGAGACGGCCTGGCGTGGCTTGCAGCATCGCAATGGTGGCCGAAAGAGATCCGGGCGAGGGCGGCGTATCGGTTCCCAGGTATTCCTGTGTACTCGAAAGCCCTGCGCGGCGAACCGTCAGTGGCGCGTAGTAGTCGGTGATCCCTTCCGCAATCCAGAGGCTTCGCGTGGGATTCTCATTCTCGTAATCGAAAGGTCCGAGTTCCACCGGACGCAGTCTCTTGACGTTCCACGCGTGAAAGTATTCGTGGGCGGCGAGTTCCAGCCAGCCGAGATAGCCGCGGCGGGTGCGCGTGGCCCAGCGGCTGGTCATCATGCAAACGGAATTGCGGTGCTCCAGGCCACCGCCCGCTTCGGTAATCAGATTCAGGAAGACGTATTTTTTGTAAGGCAAAGCCCCCCACATCTCCCGGTATTGCCGGACGATCTTCTCGGTGTCCGCGGCCGAGCGCGGTCCGTCCCAGACCCCTGCCTCGCCTTCGTTGACCAGGAAGTGCGGAATTCCGTCCACCTCGAACCGGTAGACCGCCGGGTTTCCGGCGAGGATGGGCGAATCGACAAGGGTATCGTAATCCGGCGCCAGATAGTGGTGCGGCTCGCCGTCCGGGGCATCGGGCAAGCCAGTCATGGTGGTTTTCCACTGCGGCGGCAGTTCGAGCTTCACATCGTGGGGCCGTTTCAGGCCGCCCACGAGCGAGACAAACGTAGGAGCACCGTTGAGCAGGGCGAAGGAATCCTCCACCCAGTTCGTGCGCACCGACATTTCGTGGCAATAGACACGGTAAGCGAAGCGGATCTCCGGCGCGCCTCCGGTCTCCACGCGCCAGCGGTTTTTACGGGATTTGGAAAACCCGAGCGGCTTGCCGTCCGGGCCGGTGACTGAAATGGCTTCGATATTTCGGGCGTATTCGCGTACAAGGTACGATCCGGGGGTCCAGACCGCCATGAAGGCTTCCACTTCGCTCTGCCCTGCAGTGGGCAGTATGGCCTCCACGGAAACGTAGTGGGTTTGAGGATCGGGAAACCGGACGGTATAGCGGACCATGTCCCCCGTCTGTCCCTCTACCGGTGTAATTGTGGCCATCGTCGTTATTATGATCGCCATCACGATTGCTGCCCGCGCCCACACGCTGCGGCGCGCGAGTGGGCGAAACGGAGCGGAGTGGTGGTTTTCAGCCATGCCGGAATCCCTTATAATAGCGAAAAGTCTCGAAGAATCAAACGCTTGGCTTTGGGTGAAGGATTGCTTTTCCCCGAGGCGGACAGGGTTGGACATGCGACGCACCCGATTATTGCTGGCAGTGATGGCGGCCTCAGCGACCCTGTGGGGGCAGCAGGGCTACCCGCCGCAGGGCTACCCGCAGCAGGGCTATCCACAACCGCAGCAGCAAAATGCCGGCGAAGCGCCACCCGATCAACCCGGTCAGGCAGTGGCACACTTAACCGTCATCAATGGCGACGCCTCTATCCGCCGCGGCGATTCGGGCGACTGGGTCGCGGCCGCGTTGAATGCCCCGGTGATGGCTGGCGATTCAATCTCGGTGGGCCCGGGCGGCAGCGCGGAACTTCAGCTCGATTATGCGAACTTTGTGAGAATCTCGGGAGAGACCGAGATACGCCTTTCCGATCTCGAAAGCGGACGCAACCAGATTCAGATCGCAAAGGGATTGATCACATGGCGCGTGCTGCGCGATTCCAATAGCCAGTCGGAAATCAGTAGTCCGGCAGTCGCGGTGCGCCCCCTGCGGCTCTCGGCCGTTCGCGTGGAAGTGGCGCCGGATGGCATGACCAGAATCGTGGTTCGCCGCGGCGATGCGGATGCCTCGACGCCGAAGGGCACGGAACACATTCACGAAGGCAACATGATGCTGGTGCAGGGCTCCGCGGACGATCCCGAATACCAGGTGGTCTATGCCCCGTCGCGCGATGCCTGGGATACATGGAACGACCAGAGGGACAGCTATCTGGAGCGGGCACAATCCAACCGCTACCTGAGCCGCGACATCGATGGCGGGGAAGATCTCGACGCTTATGGCCGCTGGGGAAACGATCCCGCGTACGGCAATGTATGGACTCCCAGCGTTCCCGCCAATTGGGCGCCCTATCAGGATGGCCAGTGGGTCTGGGAAGACTACTACGGCTGGACTTGGGTGGATTACCAACCCTGGGGATGGGCGCCGTTCCATTACGGCTCGTGGTACTTTCGCACGGGCCTCGGCTGGAGCTGGTTCCCCGGCGCGAGATCCGGCCGTTACTGGTGGCATCCGGCCATGGTTGGCTTTTTCGGCTTCGGCGGCGGTTTGGGGATGGGTTTCGGTTTCGGTAGCGTCGGCTGGGTTCCGCTGGCTCCGTTCGAAGTTTTTCATCCGTGGTACGGGCGCGGCGGATTTGGCGGCAGGGCGTTCGGAGCCGGGATTGTGAACAACGTCAACATCGCCGGCGTCTATCGAAATGCACGGGTTGCGAACGGCGTGACTGCCGTCCCGGGGCAGGATTTCGAGCGCGGCGTATTTCGCAACCGGTTCACGGTGAATCGTGCGGAATTGCAACGGGCTTCGCTGGTGCGGGGGGCCCTTCCGATCGCTCCCACGGCGAATAATCTGCGTTTCAGCGAGCGAGCCGTTTCGGGCGCCACTCCGCGCGGTGAAATGGCTAATCAGCGCTTCTTCAGCCGCATGCCGGCCGGGAACGCGGCGGCAGGCCGTACTTCGTTCGCGCGGCAGCAGGCCTCTGCCCGGTCGGCGTTCGGCGACCGGGCGGCGAATGCCGCCGGAGCCCGGACCGCCGAGACCCAAAATGGATGGCGCAGGTTCGGCGAGCCCGCTTCAGGCCAGCCGGGCGGTATACAACGCTCACAGATGCAACCGCGCACGACCCCGGGCGATGGAGGCGGTTGGGAGCGCTTCGGCAGCCCGCCATCCGGAGCAGGAAGAACCGGAGCAGGAAGAAGCGCCCCTGGCCCCAATTACCGCGGCGCTCCCGCTCCCCGTTATCGCAGCGCTCCCGCGCCCGGCGGCAATCGCGGCGGCGGGGGAAGCCACGGCGGTGGCGCCCGCGGTGGACGACGTTAGCGCGGTTCGCGCGGCAATCCCTGCGATGCTACAATAATTTCAATCGTCACGGCGGCTGTAGCTCAGTTGGTAGTAGCGCCAGATTGTGGTTCTGGATGTCGAGGGTTCAAATCCCTCCAGCCGCCCCAAAACGCCTGCATATCCCCGGATCCCATTGGTAACGAGGGACCAGGGTCGTCAGGATACAATTCGCTTAGGACCCTTTATCAGGATGCGCCGAAACCAGCGGAACATACCGGGTAGCAGGCCAAACCCGCTGCGTGAACTGGTCGCAGAGCAGCAACGGTCGGCGGAACTCGCGCGGGTGCATCAGCGGGCCGAGAAGCTCAAGTCCGAGTTGCCGTCGCTGATTGAAGATCAGGTCGGCGAGCACCTGCGGAAGCTTGAGAGCAAGCTCCTCAAAGACTTCCAGCAAATGGGCCAGAAGGCGTTCGAGGAGAGCACGGTAGTCCTCAACGATCAGTTGAACGGCCGCATCGAGACTCTGGAGCAGATTTCCTCCATCCAGACGCGCACCATCAATAATCTGCGGGATTCGTCGAAGATCGCCGAACAGAAGGTGAGTTCAGTCGTCAACAGTATTGAAAAGACGCTCGCCCAGGCGGTGCCCGGCTTCCGTCTGGAAGCGTCGCAATATGCCGTGCCTCAGCTGCAGCAGCCGGCCACGGAACTCATCAAAGCCGATCCTCGAAATCTGGAGGAGGTCAAAGGAAAGTACGGGTTTTGCCCGAATTGCACCTCAACCAGCGTTCGCCGCGCTTACCGGCAGGGGTTCTGGGAGGAGTTTCTGAGGCTTTTCTTCATCGCGCCGTTCCGCTGCCGGGCATGCCGGCACAAGTTCTACCGGTTCTGAGGCTCGGCCGAAGCGGACTGGTATTCCTCATACGCACCCTTGAAATCATCGATGCCCTTGCCGTTGAAGTGCCAGATTCTGGTGGCGACTTCTTCGAGCAGGTCGTGATCGTGCGTGACCAGGAATAACGTTCCATCGTATTTCTGCAACGCAATATTCAAAGCATTGATGGATTCCAGATCCAGATGGTTCGTCGGCTCGTCGAGCACCAGGACGTTCGGTTTCTGCAGCATGAGCTTGCAGAAAAGGAGCCGCGCCGCCTCGCCTCCCGATAGCGCCTCGGTTGGCTTCATGCCTTCCTCGCGCATGAACAACATCTGGCCGAGCAGGCCGCGCAGTTCCTCGGTGCCGGCCGCGGGGTCGTACTGTTGCAGCCATTCGAGAACCGTCAACCCGGGCTGAATGGTGGCTCTGTGGTCCTGCGCGAAGAAGCCCACCGCCACTTCATGGCCCCATTCCACCGAACCGCCGTCGATCGAAAACGGTTCGTCCTCGGCGCCCGGCGCATTGGCGATGAGGGAACGCAGAAGCGTCGTCTTGCCTGCTCCGTTCCGCCCCAGCAGGCCGATCTTTTCTCCACGCGAAACGCTCGCGGTGAAATTCCGGATTACGGACGTATCCCCATAGGCTTTCGATATCCCGCGCACTTCGAGCGGATGCCGCCCGGAAGGCCGCTTCATCTCGAAGCGGATGAACGGCCGCGCGATATTCGATCGCGCGAGGTCGCCCGATTGCAACCGCTCCACTTCCTTTTTGCGGGATGTCACCTGGCTCGATCGCGTGCCGGCGGAAAACCGCGCGATGAATTCGTTGAGCTGGGCGATTTTCTTCTCGCGCTGCGCCGTCTGCGACTCGATGCGCGAGCGAATCTGAGTCTTCGCCAGCACCATGTCGTCATAGCCGCCGGTATACGTGATGATTGTCTGGTAATCGATATCGGCGATATGGGTACAAACGCTGTTCAGGAAATGGCGATCGTGCGAAATCACGATCAGCGTTCCCTGATAGCGGGCCATGAAATCCTGCAGCCAGTGAATGGATTCGAGATCGAGATGGTTGGTCGGCTCGTCGAGCAGCAGGGCATCCGGACCCCCGAACAGAGCCTGTGCCAGCAGTACGCGAACCTTCTGGCCGCCCTGAATCTCGCTCATCTTCCGTTCGTGCAGCGCTTCCGGTATATCCAGGCCGTCGAGCAGGATGGCCGCGTCGCTCTCGGCCGTATAGCCGTCGTTTTCAGCGACAACCCCTTCCAGTTCGCCAAGGCGCATGCCGTCTTCGTCGGTCAGGTCGGTTTTGGCGTAGAGTTCATCGCGCTCGGCCAGCGCACCCCACAGCGGACGATTGCCCATAATGACCGTGTCGATCACGCGGAACGCATCGAATGCGAACTGGTCCTGGCTCAAAACGCCGACGCGTTTCGGTCGGACAACGGAGCCCTTCTGGGCGTCCAGTTCTCCAGTCAGAACTTTCATGAAGGTGGACTTGCCCGAGCCGTTCGGGCCGGTGAGACCGTAGCGCCGTCCCGACAGAAAAGCGGTCGCAACGTCTTCGAAAAGAATTTTTGCGCCGTAGCGCATGCTGACATTAGTAACTGAAATCACGGGTAGGTGGGGTTGGAGGTGAAATTCCAGTGTATCAGTGTCGACGGAGTCCGGATTGCGTTCGGTAGTGCCGGAATCGTTTGGCCCGCCCCGTGCTTGTTGAACCGTGGTTGAGTTCCAAAGGAGAAACAATGCACGAGACCCACCGGAGAGCCGCCGAATTGCACGAACTGGCGGCGAGTGCCCATCGGACCGCCGCGGAACATAACGAAAAAGGGGATTTTGCGCGGGCGACGTGGCATTCGGAACGGGCGCTGGAATATGCGGACCAGGCCTATAAGCTCGCAAAGGAAGCGCACAACAAGTCCGGACAGATAGTGAGTATCTGATATGTCCACTCGATATAACAACGGATCGCATTACGAGAACCATCAACGAGCCGCCGAACTGCACGATGGCGCCGCGCATGCCCATCGCGTGGCCGAGCAGCACGGAAAACAGGAGCACCTGACGGGAAACGAGAGTTCGCGTCTGGCCCAGGAGCAATCGCGGGATGCTCATCGTCACTCTCAACTGGCTTCCGCCGGGCACGGCCTCGCGGCGTTCGGACACGATGAAATTGCGGCCCTCGCGCGGGAACTCTGGCACGCCCGGGGCTGCCCGGAAGGATCGCCGGACGAAGACTGGTTCCGGGCCGTGGAGGAACTGCGTTCACGAAATTTCGCGAGCCGTAACGAGCCTGAGGGCCTGGCGAAACACGCCTGATCCCCCGCGCAGCCGGCACCGCCGCGTTGACGGTGCCTCAGGCTGCCGTGTCCAGGAACTCGTAGCCCTTGCGCGACACCCCGGTTGCAATCACTTCCGTGGTGCAGCCATTCATCGCGAAGATATTTCTGACCAGTTCGCAGACGCCATCCGAGCCGCGCTCAAAGAACACCAGTACGCTTGGGCCGGCGCCGCTTAGAGCGCAGCCAAGCAGTCCCGGTTTGCGCAGGCGAAGAATCTCGGCGAGCCCTGGCACAAGTTGGGAACGGAACGGCTGGTGCAGGCGGTCATCCAGTGCGGCCGGAAACGCCGATGCATCGCCCGTCGCCAGAGCCGCAACCAGCAACGCGGTGCGCTGCACGTTGAACACGACATCGGCCTTCGAATAACAATCCGGCAGGACAGCGCGCGATTCCTTCGTCGGGATGGCAAAGTTCGGGACCACCACCGCCACGTCGAAATGTTCCGGCATCTCAAGGCGAATCGCGCGGGTCAAGCCTCCCGGTTCCACCGCGCTCGCCACAATCGACCCGAGTACGGAGGCCGCCACATTGTCGGGATGGCCTTCGAGGCGGGCCGCTTCATCCAGAATTCGCGCCGGTTTCCAGCGCAGGTCGAGCAACCGTTCCGCAATGATGACCCCGGCGGTGAGCGCGGCCGCGCTCGAACCGAGTCCTTTACCCAGCGGAATCTCGTTGTCGATCGCCAGATCGACGGGCGGCAGAGGCAGATGCGCGCGAGCCGCCACCGCGAGCGCGGTCTTCCAGATCAGATTGTCCTCGTTCGCGGGAATCAGATGAGCATCGCGCCCGGTCACCCGGATCGACAAACGGGAACTCAGGGAAAAGCGGCAGTCGAGGTAGACCTTGAGGGCAATACCCAGTGCATCGAAGCCCGGGCCAAGGTTGGCACTCGATCCGGGAACACGTAAAGAGCTGGTGAGGGCCAATAGTAATTATGGCGTGCCGCTGCCGCCTTTTTCAATGACTGGCCGCGCGGAATGCCCTACTATAAACTGGTGCGGCGTTATCTTTGCTCGGAACTCGTTCCTCTGCGCGTGAATTCCAGGGAGTTCTTTGTCAATCTGGAGGAAATATGGCAGAGCGGGGCCGTCCTCGAATCGGAAGAGCCGGTGCCGGAAGGGGCCAGGTTTGAAATCCGGCACGACGCGGTCTTTTTTGCGGGCGAGGTGATCCGGGTAGAGCGCCACCAGTTCGGCTGGCGCATCGAAGTGCGGTTCTCGCCGCTGACGTTCTGGAATCCGGAAGAGTTCCGGCCCCTGCACATGCTGGCTGTCTGAAGCCGGGTTAGCGAGGGGCTAACGAAGCTCCAGAATTTCCTTTTCTTTAGTCTTCGCCGCCTGATCCAGTTTCAACATGCAGGCATCCGTCAGCCTCTGCATCTCATCGTGGGCGCGGCGGTCGTCGTCTTCCGCGATTTTCTTATCCTTCGCGAGTCTCTTGACGTGATCGTTGGAATCGCGGCGGATATTCCGGATGGCGACACGATGTTCCTCGGCCACCCCGTGCAGTTTCTTGACGAGCTCCCTGCGGCGCTCTTCGTTCAACGGCGGAACCGGGATCCGGATCATCTTGCCGTCGTTCGAAGGATTCACTCCGAGTTCCGCCGCCCGCACCGCTTTTTCGATCGGCGCGATCTGCGAAACATCCCACGGCGTGATGGTGATCAGGCCGGGTTCGGGCGCGTGCAGATTCGCCACCTGGCTGACCGGCGTCGGCGTGCCGTAATAGTCGACGCGGACGTTGTCAAGCAGATGGACCGAAGCGCGGCCCGTGCGAATGGTAGCCATCGCGTGCTGCAAGTCTTCCAACGCTTTTTCCATGCGCTGCTTCGCGCTGGTCTCGATTTCCTGGAGAGTGTTCATGATGTCGGCTGAGGACGATTCAACTAATGATGGTACCGATTTTTTCGCCGGATACCATTCGCATTATATTTCCGCGGGTATTGAGGTTGAAGACCAGGATGGGCAAACGGTTGTCGCGGCACATCGCGATCGAAGTCGCATCCATCACCCCCAGCGACTTCGTGAGAACTTCCGTATAGGTAATGTGCTCATACATGACCGCGTCCGCGTGCTTCATCGGATCTTTGTCGTAAACGCCATCCACCTTCGTCGCTTTCGCGATGACCTGCGCCTTGACTTCGAGCGCGCGCAAAGTAGCCGCGGTATCGGTGGAAAAATACGGGTTCGAAGTTCCGGCCGCGAAGATCACGATGCGGCCTTTCTCCAGGTGCCGGATCGCGCGGCGCCGGATATACGGCTCAGCCACCTGATGCATCTGGATTGCGCTCATGACCCGCGTGTGCTGCCCCATCTGCTCCAGGGCATCCTGCAGGGCGAGGGAGTTGATCACCGTCGCCAGCATCCCCATGTGATCGCCCGTGACGCGATCCATGCTCCTGGCCGCGAGGGCGATGCCGCGAAAAATATTGCCGCCACCCACCACGACCCCGACCTGAACGCCCTCCCGCGCAATCGCCGCAATCTCGGCCGCGAGTTCCTTTACCCTTTCGGCATCGAGACCGAAAGCAGCAGGGCCCGCAAGGGCCTCGCCGCTCAGTTTCAGGAGGATGCGTTCGTATCTTGCCATTTATCCCGCGATTTATCCCGCAATGGAAAGGCGCCGGTTCAGGCCTGCGCTTCGGCCGCGTCGCCCACTTTGAACCGGGCAAAGCGCGAAACCGAAATGTTCTCGCCGAGTTTGGCGATCTTCATCTTGATCAACTGATCCACGCTGATTGTGTTTTCCTTCACGAACGGCTGCTCGTACAGACAGACCTCTTCGTAGAACTTGGCCATGCGGCCTTCCACGATCTTGTCGACCATTTTCTCCGGCTTGCCTTCGTTCAGAGCGCGCGCACGCTGAATTTCCTTCTCTTTTTCGATGGCCCCGGGAGTCACTTCTTCCTTCCGGACGAACTGCGGGTCAGCCGCGGCAATATGCATCGCGATATCGCGCACCAGTTCCTGGAAATCGTCCGTGCGCGCCACGAAATCGGACTCGCAGTTCACTTCCACCAGCACTCCCAGCTGAGCGCCGGCATGGATGTAAGAGCCCACGGTTCCCTGCTTCGTGGTACGGGACGCCTTTTTGCCGGCCGATGCAATACCGCGCTTGCGCAGCACGACTTCCGCCTCGGAGATATCCCCCTTCGCTTCGGTCAGAGCGCTCTTGCACTCCATCATCCCGGCTCCGGTACGCTCACGGAGTTGCTTGACTAAACTTGCGGTGATTTCTGCCATTTTTCGACTCTGTTGATGGGGGACGAAGAGAATTACGGTGCCGGGCCAGCCCCGGGGCTGGCCCGGCACCGTAATTCCTAGACTTGATTTGCTTCGGCTGCCGCGGGCTCGCTGGTTTCCGAAGCCGGACCCTTGCGCCCGGAGGCCGGCGTGTTATCTTCCGCGCCGATCATCAGGCTTTCCTGCATGGTCTGTTCCAGATACTTCGGGTCCACGTACTGCGAATATTCTTCCGTAATGTCTTCGATCGGCGTGTCGTCGTCTTTAGGCGCGACAGCGCTGAAATCGTGCTCTGTGGCCAGCGCGCGGCCTTCAATCACGGAATCCGCCATCTTGCTGGTGAAAAGACGAATCGCGCGTAACGCGTCGTCATTACCGGGGATTACCCAATCCACTTCGTCCGGATCGCAATTCGTGTCGACGATGGCGACCACCGGAATACCCAGGCGGCGCGCTTCCTTGACCGCAATCGCTTCTTTGTTCGAATCGATAATGAAAATTACATCCGGCAGACCCGGCATGTCTTTGATTCCGGCCAGGTTCTGATCGAGGTGCTTCCGGTCGCGTTCCAGCCGCACGATTTCTTTCTTCGGCCGCCCGCCATAAGAACCCTCGGCCGCCATCTGCTCCAGTTCCTTCAGCCGTTTGATCGACTTCTGCACAGTGAGCATGTTCGTGAGGAGGCCGCCGAGCCAGCGCTGGTTCACGTAGAACATCTGGCAGCGGGTGGCTTCTTCCGCAATCGCTTCCTGCGCCTGGCGCTTGGTGCCGACAAAGAGCACCGTCTTGCCCTGCGCGGCCATTTCCACTACATAGCGGGCTGCATCCTTAAACAATTTCAGGGTCTTCTGCAGGTCTATGATGTAGATTCCATTACGTTCGCCAAAGATGTATTCTTTCATCTTTGGATTCCAGCGCTTGGTCTGGTGCCCGAAGTGAACGCCGGCTTCGAGCAATTCTTTCATTGAAATAGCAGGCAAACTAACTCCTTAAAAGATTCACAACCGCATCCCATCGCGCGCGATCCAAAGCGAGATTTGCGCTGGAATGGAAACAGGCGGCTTGACATTCGAGATCGACCGCCCCAAAAGAGCCCGCACGCCATACTCCAAAGTGCGACGGGCTCCGCACTGAGCGGAGACAAAGTTTCGGGGCGCAGGTCGAAACCCGCGCCCCGCCCACAAAAGTAAAAGCCCCTTACCGCTTGGAGAACTGGAACCGCTTGCGAGCGCCTTTTTGGCCGTACTTCTTGCGCTCGTGCTCTCTGGGATCGCGGGTCAGAAGCCCCGCTTTCTTCAGCGGACCGCGCAATTCGGCGTTGAACTGGACGAGCGCCCTCGCAATGCCCAATTTGATCGCCCCCGCCTGCCCGGCAATGCCGCCGCCGTTGGCGAGAATCAGAATATCGAAACGGTCCGTCATTTCGACCGTCAGGAGAGGCAGCCGTACCGGCACGCGCCCCGCTTCGGTCGGGAAATAATTTTCCAGTTCGCGGCCATTGACCGTGATTTTGCCCGATCCGGGCCGCAGGAACACACGGGCGATACCGCGTTTACGGCGCCCTGTTCCCAGATACTGCTCTATCTTTCGGAATGCCAACTCAGGATACCTTTCTTGCGGACGCCTGCTTCACGGACGCCGGAGGCGCGGATGCGGACCTTGCCACGATGAGCGCCGACGGCTGCTGCGCGGCGTGGGGATGCTTATCTCCCGCGTAAACTTTCAGCTTCCGGTACATTTGCTTGCCGAGCTTTGTTTTCGGCAACATACCGGAAATCGCCTCCTCCACCATCCGGGCCGGACGAGTTGCGCGCACTTTCGCCGCGCCCGTTTCGACCAGACCTCCCGGATAACCCGTGAAATGCCGGTAAACCTTCTGATCGTCTTTACGGCCAGTCAGCTTCACCTTTTCGGCATTGATCACGATCACGTGATCGCCCGTATCGAGGAAGGGCGTATAAATTGTCTTATGTTTGCCCATCAGGATTCGCGCAGCATGGCTGGCGAGCTTGCCGAGGACAACGTCATTGGCATCGATAACGTGCCAGTTTCTTTCGATTCCCGGTTTTGACGGGAACAACGTACTCATGAACACACGACTCCGTCTCTGGTTGCGACTTTACCTATACAGGCTAACGAACGGAAGGGGTAATGTCAAACGCAACACAGGCAACCCCCGGCGGATTACTTGCCCGCGAGGGCCTTCCGATAAAACTCCGCCATGTTTGCGTGCAGGCTGTCGAGGCAGGTTTGTCTCGTGTAGAGCATATGCCCGGCCTCGCAGTACGTGAGGCCAATGTGGCTTAGCAGCGAGGCATCGAGACCGAGATGGTTCACCGTATATTCCGTCGCGAAGAACGGCGTCGCGAGGTCGTAATAACCGTTGGCGATCGTGACCCGCAGATCGCGGTTCTGCGTCATGGCGTCGCGTAGCATGTCCGTCACGTTGACATACCGGTTCTCGAATTCCGCGTAACTCCACGGGAAAACTTTGGAGGTAAGGATTTCGTAAGGCAGATCGGTCTCGTACTTGAGATCGGTGCGCACATACTCGTTGAACATCGCGGTGAAGACGCCCTGCACCGAAGCGTAACTCGGGTCGTAATCCGGCTGGTCGCCCGCGGCATCGCCGTCCATGCCTTCGAGGCGGCTGTCATAGCGGCCGAGCGTGCGGCGCTCGCCGCGCAGGAGTTCCTTGCGAAAGCGAGCGGGCTCTACCCGCAGATTCGATTCCTCCAGAAAGGCCTCGGAGAGGCCGGTCAGCCGCGCCAGTTGCTTCACGACTCCTGCCTGCTCCGCGACCGTGAGCCCAGCCCCTTTCGCGAGCGCTGCCGCGTAGTCGCCACCCGCGAAACGGCGCGACTCGCCGATGGCCTTTTCAAGGCTCCCCTGCAAATCCTTCGGAAGTTTCTTGTGGTACCAGGCCGTCGCCGTATAGCTGGGCAGGTAAAGTTCGTAGGGCAAATCGTTGCCGGGCGCATTCGAAATGGTTCCGAAGTTCAGCACCGACGAGATCAGAACGATGCCGTTGAGATAGATGCCGTCCTTGTCGATCAGATACTTCGACAACGCGGCGGCGCGCGTGGTCCCGTAGCTTTCGCCGGCCAGGAACTTCGGCGATCCCCAGCGTTGCGCGCGCACGGTATAGAGCCGGATGAACTCGGAAACCGACTTGAGATCGCCCTCGAAGCCGTGAAATTGCGCCGCATTTTCGCCCGGCGCCGCGCGGCTGAATCCGGTGGTGACCGGGTCGATGAAAACAAGGTCCGTGAATGCGAGAGCGGTATCCGGGTTATCGATCAGACGGTAGGGAGGCTTCGGTTGTTCCCCGTCGGGGCCCATGTCAACCCGCTTCGGCCCAAGCGCGCCCAGATGCAGCCACGCCGATGAAGAACCGGGGCCCCCGTTGAACGAGAAAGTGAGCGGCCGCTTCGACGTGTCCGTCGTGTCGTCACGCGTATAAGCCACGTAAAACATGCTGGCCCACGGCTTACCGTCTTCTTTCTTCAGGATCAGAGTGCCGGCGGTTGCGGTATACGGGATCTTCACGCCGTTGACCGTAATCTCGTGTTTCGTTTTGGATGTGGTTTCGACGGGCGCGGGCCCCGGTGCGGGAGTTTCGGGTTTAGCGGCTGGCGGCGGTGTTTGTATGGATGGCGTGGGCGGAGGGGTCTGCGCGCTCAACGCCGCCAGCGAAACAAAGGTCAGGAGCGTAAAGCGTTTCATAATTCCGCCTCTTCCGATTATGCATGTTCAGCGGGCGTATAATTCCAAAGGAATGCGACGCAGAGATTTAGTATCGGCTTTGGCCATGGCAGGGCTTGCCGGAGCTCAGACGCCAGCCAGCCCGAAGGGCCGCTTGAAGCAGTGCGTAACCGGAGGCGTCTTCGATTCGAAGATGTCGTTTGAGGATCGCTGCCGCATGGCGGCGGATCTCGGGTGCGTGGGCTACGATCTGGTGCGCGCGTCGGATTGGCCGACACTGAAAAAATACGGCTTAACCCCGACCATGGCGCCGCCCAACGCCGGCGTCAACATCCCGAATGGCCTCAATGCGAAGGAAAATCACGACCGGATCGAGAAAACCATGCGGCCCGCCATCGACCAGTGCGCCGCCGGAGGGTGCCCGAATCTGATCACGGTGTCCGGCAGCCGCCGCGCGTTAACCGATGCGGAAGGCGCCGACAATTGCGTCGCCTTTCTGAATCGCGTCAAGGCGCAGGCGGAGGACAAGGGCGTCACGATCTGCATGGAACTGCTGAACAGCAAGATCGATCATAAGGACCAGATGTGCGACCACACGGCGTGGGGCGTCGACGTGGTGAAGCGCGTGGGCTCGCCACGCGTGAAATTGCTCTACGACATCTACCATATGCAGATCATGGAAGGCGATATCTGCCGGACGATTCACGATAACTTCCAGTGGATTGCGCACTTCCATACCGGCGGTGTCCCCGGCAGGCATGAGATCGACGACACACAGGAACTCAGTTACAACTTCGTGGGTAAAACGATCGCGGATCTGGGCTACACCGGCTATGTGACCCACGAATACAAGCTCACGCCGGGCCGCGATGCGCGGCAGAGCCTGCAGCAGGCCATCCGAATCATGACCGTGTAGTTGGACGAGGGGCGAATGTGCCGCAATCTATCGTGCATACTGTGCCGGACTGCGCGCCATCCAATGCGAGCGAAATCTGTTGAACGTGGAGCCTGACCACCGGCCAGTTGATCGCGGACATAATCAGTACGGCGAACGGGCGGTCTTCAAGTCGCTGCTGGCTCTGCATGTTCTTGTCGCCGGTGAGGAAAACATCGAAGTGCTCACGTTCGATCAGCGTTAGCAACGCGCCATTTTTGACACCGCCCCATTGCATGCTGACAACGGTATGAATCTCATGCCGGGACAATGAACGGGCGAGTTTGTGCGGCACGTCCTCATCGAACAAAACCTTCAAAGCTGCGCCTGAAGCTGGTGAGCATCGCGGTAGTCGAGAAGGGCTTTAATCGCGTCGAGTCCAGCTTCCGGGTAACAATCGAGCGTTTCGGCTAAGGCGGCTTCCGGCGATAACCCCTCATCGCGGAAAGCGTCGTAGTTTCCCGTGAGTGCCTCGATCGGCAAGCGCGTGTTCTTGAGCAGCGGTACACCGCTGACCTTGCCGGGAATGACTTCAACCAGCGGGCAAGCTGACCAGTCCATGCCTCTCATTTTAGCTATTCCATCTTACAAATGGCACTCCGCATGAACCGCCCGCACCGCCTTCTCCAGGCCGTCCCGCCGGACCACGATCGATATCGTCAATTCGCTCGAACCCTGCGCAATGGCAATGATATTCACTTTCTCACGCGAGATCGCGGTGAAAATGCGCCCCGCCACGCCCGAAAAACCCCGCATTCCCTCACCCACCACCGCCAGCAACCCGACATTGCGATCCACCTCAATCGCCCGCACATACCCATGCGCCAGTTCGAGCGCCAGCGCGGCTTCGATGGCCTGAATCGCGTTCTCCAGTTCTTCATCCCGCACCAGCAGACAAAAGCTCTGACGGTAACTGGAACTGGAGACGGCAAGCACTTCCACGTTCGCCCTGTCGAGCGCATCGAGCGATCGCGCCATAATATGGACGCCGCCCGCACCCGCGCTGGCCGGCTCCAGCGAGAGCAGCGCCACGTTCGCCATTGAAGTAACGGCGCGCGCCCCGGGATTCCCCGCCGTGAGCGCCTCCACAATCCGTGTGCCGGGTTTCTCCGGCGCGAAACTGTTCTTGCTCCAGACCGGAATCCGGCGTTCCACCAGCGGAGCCAGGGTACGCGGATGCAGCACCCTGGCACCCGCATAAGCGAGTTCCGCGGCTTCGCCGTAAGTAATCTCCGCCAATATCCTCGCATCGGGCACCAGCCGGGGATCGGCCGTCATGATGCCATCCACGTCGGTCCAGATCCAAAGCTCACTCGCGCTTAACGCCGCCGCCAGAATGGACGCTGAAAAATCCGAGCCCCCGCGCCCCAGCGTGGTCGGCCTTCCGTCAACTGTCGCGCCATTGAATCCGGTGACAATCGGAATAGTCCCGGCCTCAAGCAGCGGCATCAGGCGCGCGGCCGCCTTCTTTTCCGTCGCCTCCATCAAAGGTGAGGCATGATTGAACACCGCATCCGTGACAATGACCTCCGCCGCGTTCACCGCCTCGGCCGCAATCCCGAGCGATTGCAAATAAGCGCACATCAGCAGCGCCGAGAGCCTCTCCCCAACCGCTACCGCCTCGTCCACGGCGCGTGGAGGGCGATGGCCCAGCATCTGAATGCCGCTCACGATGCGGCGGAAGTCGGCGATGATTTCGCCGATCTGCCGGCGGAGGTTCGCTCTCGCCTCCGTGTTGCCGGGCAAAGGCGGAAGCAGGCTGTCGGCTGTCATGGAATGCCGTTGTTCAAGCTGGCGCAGGTTGAGATCGATGCCCGCCTGGTCGCCGCCCTCGGCGTGTCTGGTGGTGTCGAGCAGAAGATCCGTGATCTTCGACATGGCGGAAACCACGGCCACGACCGGGCGGCGGGAGGCTTCGGCCGCGATCAGCGCGCAGCCCGCCTTCATGCGCTCGGCGGACCCGACGCTGGTCCCGCCGAACTTCATTACAAGCAGATGGTCCAAATACCCAGTTTAGTGCCGCGGGGGAGTCAAAATACCGAAACCGTCTGTTCTTTGCCGTTCGAAATACGCGCGCGGACAAGCTGGAGGATGGCCTCCTCCACCTCTTCCCGGGTCATCCCCGTGGAATTCAGATAGACCGCGTCCGGCGCCTGCACCAAGGGCGACTCCGCGCGATGGCGGTCCCGGTCGTCCCGTTCCGCGATCTGCGCGGCGAGTTGCTCCGGCGGGACGTCCGGCTGCTCGCCCGCACGGCGGCGCACCCTTTCCAGCGGATCGGCGTCGAGAAAAATCTTGATGCGGGCGTCGGGAAACACAACGGTTCCAATATCCCGGCCCTCCATCACGACGTTGCAGGTATCCGCCATGTGTTTCTGCTTTTCCACCAGAGCCACCCGCACGCCGCCGATCGCAGCCACCCTCGAAGCCGCCGTCGAAATCTCCGGAGCGCGAATGGCATCGCTCACATCCTCGCCGTTCAGCCGCACTTTGCGCAAAGGAAGAAGCTCGATCCGGGCCGCGCGCGCCAGTTGTTCCAGGCGGTGAGCGTCGTCGAGATTCGTGTTTTCGCGCAATGCCCAGAGCGCCACCGCCCGGTACATCGCGCCGCTGTCGATGAAGGTATAACCCAGCCGTTCCGACAGCCGTCGCGCGATGGTGCTCTTGCCCGCGCCGGCGGGTCCGTCAATAGCGATTACGTGGCCCATTCAAACAAGATGAGCATACCAGCCGGCTTTCAATCGCCATCGAGAGCCGCGGAGGCAGCTTTCGCGGTTTGCCATCCGTTGCCGTTCGGGCGATGGGTGGCCCTGCCGATGCCCGCGTAGTCGAATCCCGCGTCGCGCGCATCCCCGGGATGGAACAGATTCCGGCCGTCGATCAGGACAGCCTTGTTCATCCTCCCCGCCAGTTGTTTGAGGTTCAGACCGGCGAATTCAGGCCATTCCGTCACCAGCACCAGCGCATCGGCGTGTTCCGCCGCCGATAAAGCGTCGGCGCAATAGCAAATGCGCAGATCCGGGTGCTGCTCGCGGCACGCGCCCATCGCGATCGGATCGTAAGCACGCACCCGCACTCCCATCTGGATCAGCTTTTCCGCGATCTGAAGACTGGGTGCATCGCGCAGATCGTCCGTATTGGGTTTGAAGGCGAGCCCCAGCAGGGCCACGGTCCGGCCCTTCAGGATATACAGCTTCTCCTGAAGTTTCTGGATCACGACACCCCTCTGAATTCTGTTCACGGCCAGCGACGCTTCAAGGATGCGCGCCTGATAGCCGTACTCCGACGCCGTGTGCAGCAGCGAACTGATGTCTTTGCCGAAACAGCTGCCGCCCCAGCCGATGCCCGCGTTCAGGAATCCCCGGCCGATGCGGCTATCGAGCCCGATGCCCGTCATCACTTCGGTCACGTCCGCGCCAACCCGTTCGCAGATATTCGCGATTTCGTTCGAAAAGCCGATCTTCAGCGCCAGAAATGCGTTGGCGGAATATTTGATCATCTCGGCGCTGGTGATGGTTGTCGCCACCATCGGAACCCGCTCGATTCCCGAGCCCAGACCTTCACGGCGCGGAGCGAACGATGGATCGCTGAAGCTCTGTTCCGTCAAAGGCCGGTACAATTCCCGCATAATGTCCACCGTGGACGAGTCTTCCGCGCCCACCACAATACGGTCCGGATAGAGCGAGTCGTGGATGGCTGAACCTTCCCTCAGAAACTCCGGGTTGCTCGCAACGCCGAACGCCACCGCATCGGAAATATCGGGATGCGACTCCTGCACGCCTTCGCGCACCAGCGCTTCTACCAGATTCCCGCTTCCCACCGGAACCGTGGATTTATTCACGATGACGCGAAAACGCGAGCCGTCCATGGCGGCCCCGATACCGCGAGCCGCGCTTTCGAGATACACGAGATTCGCCTCGCCCGACGGCAGCGGCGGAGTTCCCACGGCGATGAAAATAACATCGCTTTCCCGGACCGGCGCGGCCAGGTCCGTTTCAAAGTCGATGCCACCCCGTTCAGCGGCGGCAGCGATCAGCTCTTCGAGGCCTGGCTCATAGATCGGAGGCTCGCCCAGACGCAGCTTCTCGATTTTGGACAAATCCGTGTCCACGCACGTGACCCTGTGCCCCAGATATGCCAGGCATGCACCCGTGACAGTGCCTACGTACCCCGTGCCGATAACAGTAACGCGCATAGCGATTTAAGTACGAATAGTCATCAGTTTACTGCACGCGGCGGTCTTGCGTCCCCCTGGATGACTGTTTCCTTACAATAGCCCTTACAATAGCCCTTACAATAGCCCGGCCGGACCCCAGGCGTTCAGCGCCGTCACTCGCCCTGGACGCCCGTCGCTCCCGAGTTCGTGTATCCGGAATGCGGTTTGGTTCCTGTCCGCCGTCACGGTAGCATACCCGAAAAACCAGCCGTCCCCGTATTTCTCCGTCGCCCGCAGGTGTCCGCCGGCGCTGGCCATCGAGACATAATCGATGCCCTCCAGCTTGAAATGAAGCATTTCGTGCAGATGGCCCGCGATCACGTACCTCACGCCATACTTCTTCGCCAGCCGGTGCAAAGGAAAGTCCGTATTTCCGGCAAGCGCGTTGAAAATCCATGACGGTCTGTGCGAAACGATGATCTTCAGCGGCTGGGAGGCGTGCGCTTTCAGGTCCGTCTCCAGAAACGCGATCTCCGCCGCTGGCATTTCATCGGAACGGCTGTTATCGAGAACGGTGAAATGCGCGTCGCCGTAATCGAAACCGTAGTGCGGCGGATGTCCCGCATAGCGGCTGAAAAGCTTCTCCGAAGCCGCGGACCAGATGTCATGATTACCCGGCGCAAGGTACAGGCGGTAACGCCGGTAAGGCGCGAGGATTTGCTCCACTTTCTGCCATTCCGCTTCCGCCGTGCGGTCGTTGCCACCCTGAATCGTATCGCCTACCGTCACCACGAACGCAGGATGACCGGCGGCTGCCTGCTTCCACACCTTCTGATAAACCTCGTCCTGAGCTTCGCCCGTGCGATCGCCCAGAATCGCGAAGTGGAACGATTGCGGCCCGGGCGCCGCCGCGGCCCAGACCCATCCGCCCGCAAGAACAAGCAGCCAGAAGCGCAAACGGAAAATCACAGCCCGTCGAGCGCCTGCTCAAAATCGGTCAGCAGATCGCGCCAGTCCTCAATCCCCACCGAGACGCGCACCAGCCCATCCGTCACTCCCGCACGATCCAGTTCCTCCGGACTATCGCCCGAATGCGTGGTGCTTCGCGGATGGCACGCAAGGGTTTCCACCCCGCCGAGCGAAACCGCGTTTTTGGCGATCCTGAGCCGGCGCAGGAAGGTGAACGCCGCCGCCTTGCCGCCCTGGAAATCCAGCGAAAAGATGCCCCCGGGATAGTCGCACTGCTCCCTGTAAATCCGCACCTGTTCGGTATCGCCGAACAGTGTCGGGTAAATCACGCGGGCAACCGCCGGCAGCCGCGCCAGCCTCTCGGCGATCCGTTGCGCGTTCTTGCTCTGCCGGTTCATCCGCAGCCCCACCGTGGACAGGCGTCCATCGAGCATCCAGCATTCGTCCGGCTGCAGAATGTTGCCGAACATGGTGCGGCGGCTGCGCATCCGCTCAATCGTCGCCGGACGGTTCGAAATCGCTGCCCCCGCCACCAGGTCGCTCAATCCCGAGAGATACTTGGTCGCGGAATAGAGCACCAGATCCGCGCCCAGCTTCAGGGGATGCTGAAACACCGGGCCGAGGAACGTGTTGTCCACCATCACGAGCGGGCGCGACGGGTGCCTGTGCGCCGCGTCCGCCGCGCTCCGGATATCGGTCATGATCATGGTCGGATTCGCCGGCGTCTCAATCAGCACGATGCAGGGGTCGCCAGCCGCCGCGATGGCTTCGGCAATACCCTTCGCGTCGCCCGCCGTCACCGGGATGCCTTTCACGCCGAACGGTTCGAGAAAAGTGTGGATCAGCGCCGTGGTGCCGCCGTAAAGCGGCATGGTGTAAACAATGGTCGAAGCCGGACGGGCAAACGTGAAAAATGCCGTCATGATGGCCGCCATCCCGGAGTTGAACGCCAGCGCATCGGTGGCGCCCGGTTCCAGAGGAACCAGATGGTCTTCCAGGATCTCCGCGTTCGGATGCGAAATCCGCGAGTAAATCAGCGCGGCTCGCTCGTTCGGTTCCGCCGCCGCATGGCCATGCACCACGGCGAACGCGTGCTCGGCTTCTTCGGGGCTTTCAAAGACGTATGTGGAACTGCGGAACACGGCCGGACGAGCCGAACCCAGTGAGAGTCTGGGTTCGAAACCGCGCGTCAGGACAGCAGTGCGGGAACGGACTTCGGCGGGATCTGACATGCTCGGGTACCCGCTTTCACTCTAACGCGGCCGTCCCGCCCCGCAAAATGCCGCGCTTGCGCTACAGAAATGAGACCGTGTTCACGCCCGAGATGTCGAATCGCTTCCGGCAGCGCTGATTCTTGCACATCGTCTGCGTATCCATCAGCAGCATGTAGCTCTGCGCTTTGGCGAACTTCGCCCGGTCGCGCTCGTCGGCGCCGCCCGGCAGCCTGTCCTTCTTCGTCCGCACGATGTAGTTCAGATCGTACGTCTCCTGCGTCTTGCAGGAAGGGCAGTTCAGAGTCGCGGGCTTTTTAGTCTGTGACTCCGTGTAATACGCTCTCTCGTCCACTTTTACCTGGTTATCTCTGCGTCATCGGAACCCATGGCATGCCGTCCGGATTGCCCTTGTATTCGGCGCGCGGCCGGATCAGCCGGTTGTTGTGGTATTGCTCAAGCACATGCGCCGTCCAGCCCGCCATGCGGCTCACGGCGAAAATCGGAGTGAACAGATCGATCGGAATGCCGAGCGAATAATACGTGGATGCCGAATAGAAATCCACGTTCGGATTCAGTTTCTTCTCGCCCCGGACCGTCTCCTCCACACGCTTCGACATCAGGTAAAGGTCCTCGTGGCCGGTGCTCTTGCCCAGTTCCTCCGACATCACGCGCAGATGCGTCGCGCGCGGATCGTCCGTCCGGTAAACGCGATGGCCGAACCCGGGGATCTTGATCTTCTTCGCGAACATTTCGTGCACCCGCTCCACTGCCTTGTCGGCCGTGCCGACTTCGAGCAGCATCCGGATCACTGCTTCGTTCGCGCCCCCGTGCAGCGGTCCCTTCAATGCTCCAATGGCGGAAGTCACCGAGGAATAAATGTCGGACAGCGTGGCGGCCGTCACGCGCGCCGCAAAAGTGGACGCGTTCAATTCATGATCGGCATGCAGAGTGAGCGCCACGTCGAAAACGTGCTCCATCACTTTGTCCGGTTTCTTTCCCGTCAGGCGATGCAGAAAGCTGGCCGCGAAGCTCAGCGCCGGGTCGGGCTCCACCAGCGGCTGCCCGGAGCGTAACCGTCCGAAGCTGCTCACGATGGTCGATGTCTGCGCCATCAGTTTCGTCGCCTTCTTCTGATTCGCTTCGGGCGACATGTCCTTCGCCAGAGGATCGTAGAGGCTCAGCATCGACACCGCCGTGCGCAGCACGTCCATCGGTGAAGCTTTCAGATTGGCCTTCAGGAACGCAAGCACCTCGGGTGCAATCGCGGCGTTGGCGAAAAGATCGGCTTTCAACCCGTCCAGTTCGCTCTGCGCCGGCAGATGGCCTTTCCAGAGGAGCCAGATCGTCTCTTCAAAAGTGGCGTGTTCCGCCAGTGTGTGGATGTTATACCCGCGGTAGCTGAGGACGCCCGCATGGCCGTCGATATAACAGATTTCCGATTCGCCGGCGACGACGCCTTCCAGACCCCCGCCAGTAGTGTTAACCGTAGTCGAACTCATGTGTATTCTTTTAGTCTATTTCAGTAGTGGTTTTCTCAAACGGCCGATCGTCCGGTGCATCATGATCGCGAACGGACTCTTGAACGGGCAGATGGGATAAGGCGCGAAGCTGATCGCGTCGTTACCCTTATCCACCCACAATCTCTCCGTGCGCGCACGGCCAACCGCAACCGTCAGCAGCACGCCCGTATTGCAGGATTCGCTGTCGGTGACACTGGACCCGGGATCGGCCGCGGCGCTCCAGTCCCGCATGAAACTGCTGAACGGATACGCCGTGCAAGGCTTCTCCGGCGTGCACCCCCAGTCGCGGTAGGCACCCTCGAAATCGCCCTTCCGCAATGCCGAGACAAACGTTTTGACAACCCGTTCCTGATGGTGATTCTTCAGCAGGTACCAGCCGAGCGCGCCAAAGATAACAATGACGGCGACAGCGGCCACCGAACGGAAAACGATCCGGTTCCGCTGTTCCTCGCCAGCTCCATATTGATCCAGGTAGCCCGGCATGGCCTCAAAACCTATTTGGCCGGATACGCTTTGTTGTAGGCGGCGAGTGCATCGCGAGTGATATCGAGCGAGGGCTTGAAATACAGGGTTTGCGAAACATCGACGACTACATCATAGCCCCCGGCTTCGGCCAGCTTCTTGACCACCTCCTGCATTCTCTGCGCGGCTTTGGCCAGAACGTCCTGGCGATCGTGATCGAACTCCGCCTGCAGGTCGTCGGAGAGCCGCTGCGCGTCGCGCTGCTTGCGCGTGCCCTGCGCTTGCAAGTCGGCCAGCTGCTGCTGATCCAGTTTGCCGCTGTTGATCTGCTGCTGAATGGACTGGAGATCGGTCTGCAGCTTCTGGAGTTCCTCCTGGCGGGGCTTGAACTTGGCTTCCAGCTGCGCCGACACTTTCTTGAGATCGTCGGAATCGAGCATCGCCTGCTGCACGTTAACCACCGCGACCTTCAGTTGAGCCGAAGCGACAGTGGCGAGAGGCACAAGGGTAAGGCACAGCAGAGCTGCACGGGTTGCCAGGGAATGAAACATACTTGTAGGACTCCTAATGGATGGAAAAACACAGAGTATCATACTCGATTGCGGATACCGTTTCGCCTTCAACCGCCTCCTTTTTCGATCGCGCCGGGAGGCATGTCGGCCACCCCGGCTCAGATGTTTGTCCGAACCCGCGCGGGCTGCGTTTACACTGGGAAGCGCGTGTTCGGAAGTTGGAAATGGACAAGGCGGCAATGGCTCGCCAGTCTTCCTGTTCTGGCGCGCGCCACAACGCTCGAAGCGGCCTCGCGTTCCCTGCTGCCCGGGGTCGAGCTTTACACTGTTCGCAAGAGCCTCGCGCGGGATCCGGACAAGGTGCTCAAGGCCATCGCGGATATCGGCTACAAAGAAGCGGAAGGCTACAGCCGTCCCGGCACGGTCGCGCTGGCGCCGAAGCTCCGGCAACTGGGTCTGACTCCGCGCTCCTGCGAGACCGAAACGCCGCTCATTACCGCCGACTGGGAAGCCTATCCGGAGTTCACCAGGATTTCGCTCGAAACGGCGATCGACAGTCTCGGCGCCGCCGGAATTGAGTTCTTCAAGATGGGCTACATCTCTCCAGGGGCGCGCGGCGATGGCGATGATTTCTACCGGCGCACGGCGGACCGTATGAACGCGGCAGCCGAACTATGCCACAGGCAGGGCCTGAAATTTGCCTGGCAGAATCGCTCGTTCGAGTTCGAAGGCGAGCCGGGCCGCCGGCCGATTGACATCTTCAAAGAGCGGCTGGATCCGAAGCTGGTGCGGCTCGAACTCGATGTCTTTCGGGCAAGCGTGGCAGGCCACGATCCCGTGGCGTTACTGAAGGAGTGGAAGGGCCGCGTATCGCTGCTGCGTCTCAACGACAAAGCCAAAGGTACGCCTGTCCAGTTCTCGGAAAGTATCGGCCTGGGCGCATACGCGGAGGCTGGCAGCGGAGTGCTGGATTTCCGGGCGATTATGAAGGCCGCCCCGAGTGCGGGAATCAAATACTATTTCACCGGGCAGGATGAGACGGATGGAGATCCCCTGGTAAGTTTGCGGAAGAGCTTTGAGCAATTCAAGGCTTTGTAGATTCGTCCCCGGATCCGCGGCCCCGGAAACACCTCCGCATCTCCTCCGCGCTCGGCCTGCCAATCCGGTTCGCGGCCGATGTGATATCGTTCCGGTTTGCGGCATTGACGGATTTTCTTCCATTTTTGTCCGCGAGACACGCAGTGGACCCACGGTAGCAATTGAGGATAAGGATCAAGGAACAACAATGAAAAAATTAGTTTTACTAGCTGTCGCAATCACCGGCGGACTCTATGCCCAGGGCAGGGGCCGCGGACCCGTCACCCTGAACGCCGATCTTAATCGCGCCTACAACGGGATCAAGAACAATCTGACGAAAGCCGCCGAAGACATGCCCGAGGACGGCTACAGCCTGCAGCCAACCAAAGAAGAACGTAATTTCGGCGCATGGGTCGCTCACGTGGCCGATGCCCAGGCGGGTACCTGCTCCGCCGTCGCCGGAGAACGCAAGAATATCGGCGCCGCCGCCAAGACCTCCAAAGCAGATCTCGTGGCAGCTCTGAAGGAGTCGTTCGACCTCTGCGATGCGGTCTTCGCGGGTACCAATGACGCGAACGAGAACGAACTGGTGCCGAGTTTCGCCGGTCAGGTTCCGCGCGTCGCCGCGCTCTATGGCGTGATCGTGCACTCCAACGAATGCTATGGCAACATGGCTGTCTATCTGCGTCTGAAGAGCGTTGTGCCGCCTTCGACGGCAGGGATGGGCAGAGGCCGCGGGATGAAGAAGAAGGAATAGGCAGCCGCCGGATTTGCCTTGCCGGATCGCGCGCGTAAGAGAACGTAACGGCGAGATCGTGCACGAAAAAATAAATGATATGATTTTAAGCGCGGAGACGATATAAAACAGACAGTGCGGTTCGTTGGCCGGAGAACCGCACTGCAACTGAAACTGGGGCTTGGCGGCTTCAGTGGATTTGATCCGCGTTGCTGTGCCGGAAATGGGTTTCCCGCAACGGAAGCCTGGTAATTTGACAATTAAGGATGGAGGTTTTGCATGAAGATTAGTTTGCTCCTGGGTTGTGCGATGGCTTTGGGCATGGCGGCCATGCCAGCGCTGGCCCACCACTCGTTCGCGGCGGAATACGATGCGAAGAAACCCATCGATCTGACCGGAACGGTCACGAAGGTCGAATGGATGAACCCGCATGCCAGGTTCTACATGGACGTGAAAGATAACGCGGGTAAGGTAACGAATTGGGAATTCGAGCTCGGCAGTCCGAACGGCCTCATGCGTCAGGGCTGGACTCGCCATTCCCTGAAAGAAGGCGACGTCATCAACGTCCAGGGTTCCCTGGCGAAGGATGGTTCGAGCCTGGCCAATGCGAGAAACGTGAAGTTGGCCGATGGCAGACGGCTGTTCGCCGGTTCGGCCAGTGAAACCGGTGCGGCGCCCGAAAAGGCTCCGCAGTAATCGGCACGAGCCTCCGTTATAATTGCCGCGATCTTCCGGTGCGGCAACCCCGCGCGGGACTGCGGGCGTACTGTATTGACACAATGAGGGCTGGCGGTCGTTGACGAAACCGAGCTTCGGAAACGATCGCTGGCCGCATATTTTTACGAAAAGGGATACGAAATGAAAGTTTGGTCGACGCGGCTGCTCGTTGGGGCGGCTGCAATACCGGTCATATGGCTGGCCGGAATCGGGCTGGTCAACCGGGCATCAGCACAGGCTGTCGAGGATTCGACGGGATCCGCCGGGAAAACGGCAGGGCAATTCTTCAAGAATGTCACCACGAGCTCACTCAAGGGCCTTAGCGTGGACGACTTTCTGGGAACGATGGGAGTCATTTCGGCGGACTTGGGCTACGACTGCGCGGACTGTCATCCCGGTGCTGGCACTGACAACGTTAATTGGGTAATCGACACCCCCAAGAAGCGAACTGCCCGCAGAATGGTGGAGATGGTGGCGGCCATCAATCGCACCAATTTCGGCGGTACCCAACAGGTAACCTGCTATACCTGCCATCACGGTCATGACATACCGGTGACGACGATCACGCTCGATGCGGTGTACGGTCCCCCGAACGATGAACACCCCGATGTCATCTCACAGGTTGCGGGCCTGCTTTCAGTCGATCAAATTCTTGACAAATATTTACAGGCAGCTGGCGGCGCACAGAAACTGGCCACCCTCAAGAGCTTTATTGCGACAGGTACCAGTACGGGATACGAAGGGCTGGGAGGCGGAGGTTCATTCCAGATCTTTGCGAAAGCCCCGGATCAGCGTACCGTGCAAATTACATTTAAAGATCATCCGGAGCGCGGCGACAGCACCAGGGCTTTCAACGGCGCCACGGGCTGGATCAAATCGCCACGCGGTCTGTTGCGGGAGTACGCAGTGACCGGCGGCGAACTGGATGGGCTCAAGCTGGAGGCGGAACTCTCGTTTCCAGGACAAATCAAGAAACTGCTCACCAGAATGCGTTCGGGCAATCCGGACGCGATCGACGGCCACGACGTAAATATCGTCCAGGGAACCACACCCAAAGGCCTTTTGGTCACGCTGTATTTCGACAAGGCTTCGGGACTGCTTACCCGGATGGTTCGTGACACTCCTTCGCCCATCGGACGCATCCCCTCACAGGCCGACTATTCGGATTACCGGGCTGTTGACGGCATCATGTTCCCCTTCCAGTACAAGTTCTCATGGCTCGATGGAAGAGATGCCTTCAAATTGAATGAAGTGAAGGTCAACGTCCCGGTCGACCCGGCGATTTTCAACAAACCGGCGGGCGCGAAATAACGGCCTTCGCGGGCCAGTGAAAAGCAGGTTCCGGTGAAAAGCAGGTCGAAGATAAAACGTCGAGTTTTCAGGACCGCCGGTCTGGCGGTCCTGACGGCCTTCGGTTTTGCCGCAGCGGGAAACGCAACGGAATCGGGTGACTGGAAGGGAGATCTGACGGGAGTCTGGCAGGGTCCCTACACTCCCGATCTGACCGCCGGTACCGGCGCGGTTTTGACCGCCTGGGGGCAGGAACAATTCAGCCGCTTCGACGGCAGGATCGACCCCTGTCTGCCAGTTGGCGTGACACGGCAGGCGAACGCTCCCGACCCGGTGGAGATTGTGCAGACGCCGAACCGGGTTGTGATCCTTTATGAATCCTGGGCTGTTTTCCGTTCGATTCCAACCGACGGGAAAAGCCATCCCGCTAATCTCGATCCCACCTGGTTAGGCAATTCCGTCGGCAAATGGGACGGCGACACGCTGGTGATTGACGTCACCGGTCTTAACGATAAGACGAGGCTGGATACTACAGGCCATCCTCACAGCGGCAAGTTGCATCTGGTGGAACGTCTCCGGCGCACGGGACCGAAGACGATGTCTTACGAAGTGACCGTGGACGATCCCATAGCGTATACGCAGACGTGGAAGCAGAGCCGGATATTTCATCTTCAACCGGGCCTTGAACTGATGGAATACGTTTGCCTCGAAAACGAAAAAGATCGCGTCCATCTCGTAGGCGTGAAATAAGGCGTGGCTGACGCGGTTATCGTCGATTGTCTTCGTACTCCTGTCGGAAAGGCCAACCGGGGAACCCTCCGCAACACGCGCCCGGACGATCTCGCCGCCACTGTAATCCGAGCCCTTCTCGCCCGCTATCCGCAAGTCCCCGGGGAAGACATTGAAGACGTGATTCTGGGCTGCGCCATGCCCGAAGCCGAGTCCGGCAGCAACATGGCGCGCATGGCGGCATTGCTGGCCGGGCTTCCCGTTACCACTACCGGTGTTACCGTAAACCGTTTCTGCAGTTCCGGCCTGCAGTCGATCGCGATGGCTGTCGATCGCATTCAGGGCGGCGGCGCCGGGATCCTGATTGCGGGTGGCAGCGAGTCGATGAGCATGATCCCCATGGCTGGCAACAAACCCGCGCCCAATCCGTGGTTTGTGGACCATTATCCCGAGGTCTACATCAATATGGGACTCACGGCCGAGCACGTGCAGCGCAAGTACGGCATCTCGCGCGAGGATGCGGACGCGTTCGCATATCTTAGCCACCGGAACGCGCTCGCTGCCCAGGCGCAAGGCCATTTCGACGCTGAGATCGTGCCGGTGAAGGTCGAAACCACCGTATGGAACGGAGCCGGAAGCAAGCCCGTGCACACTGAAACCATCTTCGATAAAGATGAAGGCCCGCGTGCCGGCACATCCGTCGAAGCCCTCGCGAAATTGAAGCCCGTTTTCGAGGCCGCCGGCACGGTAACCGCGGGAAACTCCTCACAGACGAGCGATGGCGCCGCGGCCGCCCTGGTGATGACGGATCGGAAGGCGCGGGAGCTCGGCCTCAAGCCGATGGCGCGTCTCGTGAGCTTTGCCACCGCCGGTGTTCCTCCGGAAATCATGGGCATCGGCCCCGTGGTTGCAATCCCGCGAGCGCTGGCTCTGGCTGGCCTGAAACTGGAAGATATCGCGGTGATTGAATTGAACGAAGCATTCGCGGTGCAGGCACTGGCAGTCATCCGCCTCGCGGGGCTTGACCCTGCGAAGGTCAACGTCAACGGCGGAGCGGTTGCGCTCGGTCACCCGCTCGGCTGCACGGGAGCGAAACTGACCGCCACCATCCTCCGGGAGATGGAGCGGCGGGATGCCCGCTACGGGATGGTCACCATGTGCGTCGGCGGAGGGCAGGGCGCGGCCGGCATTTTTGAACGAATCTGAAAGGGAACTCCGGATGGCAACCGCATCGACCACGACTCCAGAGACCGCCGGCGGACTGTTCCTGATAGAGGATCAGGCTCCGGGCGACGTTTTCACGCCCGAAGATCTCACCGAAGAGCACCGCGCCATTGCCCGCACCGCACGGGAATTTTTCGATAACGAGGTCGCTCCCCGCGTGGAAGAAATGCAGCACGGCGACTTCGGCGCCGCGGTTCTGCTGCTTCGCAAAGCGGCTGCGCTCGGCCTCGAATCGGTCCTCACGCCGGAGCGTTATGGCGGCATGGAACTGGATCTCACCTCCGACATGCTGGTGGCGGAACAGTTCGCCCGGGACGGCTCGTTTGGCGGCTGGCACGGTGCGCACGCGGGCATCGCGACACTGCCGCTGCTGCTCTTCGGAACGGAAGCGCAAAAGCAGAAGTATCTCCCCAGGCTCTCCAGTGCGGAGATGGTTGGCGCATATTGCCTCAGCGAACCGCAGGCGGGTTCGGATGCGCTGGCCGCGAAAACGCGCGCCGATCTCTCGCCCGATGGCTCGCACTACATCCTCAACGGCCAGAAGATGTGGATCACGAATGGCGGCAAAGCCGATCTCTTCACTGTCTTTGCGAAGGTGGGGGGCGAGCAGTTTACCGCATTTCTCGTCGAGCGGGCGTTCCCCGGCGTGTCGACCGGCGCCGAAGAACAAAAGATGGGCATCAAGGGAAGTTCCACCACGGCCGTCTTTTTCGATAACGTTCCCGTCCCGTTGGAAAATGTGCTCGGTGAAATCGGGCGCGGCCACATCATCGCGTTCAATATTCTGAACCTCGGCCGGCTGAAGCTGGGCGCGTTCGCCATTGGCGGCGCGAAGAATGTATTGCGGGTTTCGCTCGCCTATGCGAAGGATCGGAAAGCGTTCGGCACAACCATCTCGCATTTCGGCATGATCCGGCACAAGCTGGCCGAGATGGCGATCCGCATCTTCGCGGCGGAGTCGATGACGTATCGCGTGGAAGGTCTGATCCAAAGCCATCTCGCAGGGTTTTCGTGGGCAGAGGCCGATGCCGCGCGACGCATGATGAAGGCCGTCGAGGAATTTGCGGCCGAGTGCTCCATCGTCAAGGTCTACGCCTCCGAGATGCTGGATTATGTGGTGGATGAAGGCGTGCAGATTCACGGCGGCTACGGTTATCACCAGGATTATGCGGTCGAGCGGGCTTACCGCGATTCGCGCATCAACCGTATCTTCGAGGGCACGAACGAGATCAACCGCCTTCTGACCACGGGCATGCTCCTGAAACGCGCGCAACAGGGCCGCCTCGGCCTCGTGAAAGCGTCGAAGGCCCTGATGGACGAAATCCTCTCTGGCCCGGCTGCGCCAGGCGATTCCGCAACCGAAGAGCAAAGGCTGGTACACAACGCCAAGAAAGTCGCGCTGCTGCTGATGGGGCTTGCGTTCGAGAAGTATGGGGCGGCAATCGAGAAGGAGCAGGAAGTGGTAGCAGGCATTGCCGACGTCATCATGGAAACGTTCGCGATGGAATCGTCCCTGCTGCGCTGCGAGAAGACAGCGAAGCCCGGGAGCACTGCAAACGACCTGTGCGCCGTGCTGCTGCGCGATTCCATGGCGCGCATCGAGGCCTTTGCGCGCCCCATTCTGGCCGCTTGCGCGGAGGGCGACACGCTGCGCGCCAACATGGCGATCCTGCGGCGATTCACGAAATACGATCCGGTGGACGCCATCTCGCTGCGGCGCGGGATCGCCGAACGGCTGCTGGGCGCGGGCCGGTATATCGTTTGAAGCCTCGTATCCTGGTCGCGGTGGGCCTCCCCGGCTCCGGCAAGTCGACCTGGTTCGCGAGCCAGGCGGTGCACCCCGTTTCGAGCGATGCCATCCGCCTGCAACTGGCCGACGACGAATCGGACCAGACCGTAAACTCCCCCGTTTTCGCGGCCATGCGCTATCTCATCGCGCAACGCATCGAACTCCGGCGCCCTCTCACCGGCGTCGATGCCACCAATCTCACCCGTCGCGACCGCAGGCCGTTCATCGAACTCGCGCGTTCGCTCGGCTGCGCCGTCGAAGCCGTCTGGTTCGACGTTCCGCTCGCAATCTGCAAGGCCCGCAATCGCTCGCGCGCGCGCAACGTGCCCGAACATGTGCTGGATCTGATGGCTGCGAAGCTCGTGCCGCCGTCCGTCGAGGAAGGCTTCAGCCGCGTGGAAGTCGCAGGATGCCTTCCCGGAAAACATCCACCGCCGTCAGCAGGCTGAGCACGATATAACCGGAGTTCTCGAAATCGTAGAAGTACCCGGGCTGAACCAGCACATCGCGTTCGCGCAGCAGCCGCATTTCCGCGCCTTCCTCCTGCTTCACGATCGCGTACCATCCGGCTTCAACCTCGAGCGCGCGCAGTCCCGAGGTCCTCAGAATTTCAAGATTCGTGCGCAGCCGCTGGAGAATCTGGTGCTGCACCGGTCCCCGCAACTCCAGCAGGGAAGGCAGTGCGCACTGCACGGGAGTGCCTGCGGAGAGGTAAGTATCGGCAATGATTTCGAGACGGCTCAGAGCTTCGGCTGTCTCATCGGGCGGCCCGTCCGCGATCGTCCACGCCAGTTTCATTTGCGGCAGGCCGACCGTCTTCGAGAGCCCGTTCAACACGAAAACCAGGCAATCGTTAACACCCTGCAGTGTCGGTACGCTGTCGGCGGCGGGCTGCAACCGGTAATCGCGAAATACCTCGTCCGAGATAATCGCGAGACTGTGGCGCGCGCAAAGCGCCGCGAGTTCACCCAGTTCGTGGCGATGGAGAAAGTGGCCGGTGGGGTTGTTTGGATTGACCAGCACGATGGCCCGTGTGCGCTCGTTGATCGCCTGTTCGATCGTATGGAAGTCGATGAACCAGCCATGGTCGTGGAACAGACCGTAGTGGCGCACTGTCACCGATTCGAGCGCGGCAAGATATTCGAACAGCGGATAAGACGGGCGCGGCACCAGCACCTCATCGCGCGGATCGCAAAGCAGTTTGAACAGCCACGAATAGGCCTCGCTCGTGCTTGCGGTCAGGACCACCCGGTCCACGGCGGCGGAGTATTCGCGCGCAATACACTCCCGTGCCTGGATCAGGCCGAACGGCTGCGGTTCGTAACGCGCAGCCGCCTCGGCCGCGAGGCCGGCGAGAAAGCCGGCCGGATATTCGATGCCTGCGTGAGTCGGGTTCGATTCGGTCAGATCCAGAACCCGCGCTCCGGCGCGGCGCTTCTCCCGCAATAATTCCGTCAGGTCGTTGGGGCGCATTTCCTGCGGCAGGCGGCGGGAGAAGTTCATGACGTGCGGGGCGCTCCATTAGACAAAAAGCAGATCGGACACTATATCGGCCATCCAAACTCAATATTAGTGCGTGACGGCCCGCGCCCGAAGCGTGGGCTCAAAATACCGGAGACCCGAATTCTTCGCGTTTCTGGAGAATAGCAGCGCTTTGCGACAGCCGCCTTCCAAAAATGGGAATATTTATCTCTCATTTAGCCGGAAGTCGTTTTCTTTCAACTGAATGAAGAAGCCGGAATTTGGCGCATGGCGTGCACAGTCGGGACGGCATATGACCAAAAGGCTTACGGCCCGGCTAGTCTGTCCGGGTGCTTTCGAGACTTTCAGGTCACTACCCACAAGGTCGCAAACAACGGGAGAGGGATTAAAAATGCCAAAGTTTATGAACCGAATTGGCGCGGGCGCCATAATGCTCATGGTTCTGAGCGTTCCAGGCTTCGCACAAACGACCTCCGGAAACCTGATCGGCACGGTATTCGACGCTATGAACGCGGGGGTGCCGAACGCAATGGTTACGGCTACCAGCGAGGCCACGAACGTCGCGTCCACCACAATGACAACCTCCTCCGGAGGATACCGGATCAGCAATCTGCCCGTCGGCAAGTACGATATTTCAGTCACGGCCCAGGGTTTCGCAAAGTCGGAGCTGCAAGGCGTGGACGTACCGCTGAACCAGGTCGTAACCGCGAACGTTTCGCTCACAATAGGGCCAGTCTCGCAGAGTGTCAATGTTTCCACGGAGGCCGCGGTGATCGATACTTCCACGGCTCAGATGCAAAACACCTACCAGGCGCGGCAGATGGAGAATCTGCCGATGGCATCGAGCGGAACCGGAGTGGTGAACCTGTCCCTCCTGCAGGCCGGCGTCGCGACCGGCGGTTCGGTCGGAGCGGGGACGGGTCCTTCGGTAGGCGGCCAGCGTCCGCGCAACAACAACTTCACCGTCGAAGGCATCGACAATAACGACAAGGCCACCAGTGGGCCGCTGGTACAGATTCCCAACGACGCTGTTTCCGAATTTACAGTGATCGCGAACCAGTTTTCACCGGAGTACGGGCACTCCTCGGGCGGCCAGTTCAACCAGGTGATCAAGAGTGGCTCGAATCAGTTTCACGGCATGGCCTACGAATACTTTACGAACCGAAATCTGAATGCCGCCGACAATCTGAATGCGATTGAAGGAAACGCTCTGCATCCGCGCTACGACAATAACCGGTTCGGCGGGAACTTCGGCGGGCCGATCAAGAAGGATAAGCTGTTCTTCTTCGTCAATTGGGAGTACAACCCCATCGGCCAGACCGCATCCACTTTCAACGAGGTTCCGACACAGGCTGGGTATAACCTGCTGGGCACGATTCCCGGAATCAACACCAACAATCTCAAGCAATATCAGAAGTATCTCGGAGCGGCTCCGAGCGGCAGCGACACGGCATATGTCAACCCCGGGGTCTATCTCGCCAACACCGGAGCCCCGACCTCGCTTGCGGCGCTGACCACCTCGAGCGGGGGCCTGGTGCCCGGTACGGTTGCGATCCCGATGGGAACGATTTCCTCGTCCCTTCCGAATTTCACCAACTACAACACCGGCGTGGCCTCAATCGATTATTCCCTCTCCGCCAAAGATCAGCTTCGCGGCCGTTTCATTCTCGAGCGCGAGGGCACGATCGACACTGCCGGTTTTCCGGCTGCTTTTTTTGAGACTATTCCGGTTAACAACTATGTGACTACCGTTTCCGAGTACCATGTTTTCTCGCCAAACCTGGTCAATGAGCTGCGGCTCGGGTTCAATCGCAATTCGAACACCTACAATGTGCCGAACATCCAGTTTCCGGGCCTCGATCAGTTTCCGAGCATCAACGTGTATGAAGGCGTCGGTTCGTACTTCGGTCCCGATTCGAACGCACCTCAGTATGGCATTCAGAATACCTATCAACTCAACGACAGCGTGAGCTGGACCAGGGGCAAGCACAGTTTCAAGTTCGGTTTCGACGGCTTCAGCTGGATCGATCCGCAGTCTTTCGTGCAGCGGTCGCGCGGCGACTACGAATGGAGCTTTCTGTCGGACTATCTGTTCGATTACTACCCGGATTCCATCGCCCAGCGGTCCCTTGGCGGCCAGGAATACTCAGGCAACCAGAAGCTGTACGGGCTTTACGGCAACGATGTCTGGAAAGTGACGCCGCACCTGACCGTCAATATCGGTCTGCGGTGGGAGTATCAGACGGTGCCGATCGGCGAACAGCTGCAAACCCTGAACCAGGCTTCCAGCGTTCCCGGGCTGATTCAGTTCACTAAGCCGCAGGCCCAGGGCAATGCGTTCATGCCCCGCATCGGCCTCGCGTACTCACCCGGCAACAGCGGTAACACCTCGATTCGTGCCGGGTTCGGCGAGAACTACGACGTTCTTCCTGACAACTTCGGTCTGCTGACCGAGCCGCCGCAGTTCACGACAACCGCCGACTGCACGAGCGGCCCGGCAACTGGCTGTTCGGCTGCCGGTGGCCCTGGCGCCGGATTCCTGGCGAGCGGCGGTATCAAGCCCAACAGCACCGTGGCGGCCTTATCGCCCGCGGAGTTGCGTGCGGGCACCGGTGGCTATGTGCCGAATCAGACGCGCCCGAAGGCAATCCAGTGGAATCTGGGCGTCCAGCACGTATTTGCGAAGAACTACACGTTCGACAGTGAATATATCGGCACCCGCGGGATCGACTTGCCGGTGCAGATTCAGCTCAATCGCCAGGCCGTAGTGAATGCTTCGAATGCTTTGCCGCTGTACTATGCGGCGCCCGGCCAGGCCACTCTCAACTCGCTGACCAGCACGCTGTCAGGTCTTCAGGCCATTAAGTCGGCGGGAGGCGATGTTATTCCGGCGTATTTGAGCGCAGGGTTCTCGGGGGTCATTACTTCGTACCAGCCCTGGGGCAGCTCCACTTATCATGGCTGGGCCAATACTTTGACCCGCCGCTTCTCGAACGGGCTGCAGTTTATCGGAGCCTACACGTGGAGCCACAACATCGACGATTCCACCGCGGAAGTTTTCTCCACATACACTACGCCTCGCCGCCCTCAGGACTCGCAGGACGTGGCTGCCGGCCGATCGAGTTCGGCGCTCGACCACCGGCAGCGCCTGAGCTTCGAAACCATTTACGATGTGACCGCCTTCAGGAACGGCAACTGGTTCATGAAGAACGTTGTGAGCAACTGGCAGATAGCTCCGGTGTATGTGTATCAGAGTGGCACTGTCTACGACGTACAGAGCGGTGTCGATTCCAATCTGAACGGAGACAGCGCCGGCGACCGCACATTCGTGAATGGAAGCGGACAGGCGGGGGTTGGTTCCGGGACCACGGCTTTACAAAACAGCGCCGGACAGACGGTCGCATATCTGGTGAATAATCCCAACGCGCGATACATTACGGCGCCCCAGGGAACTTTGCCAAACGGCGGGCGCAACACCGGAATGCTGCCGCCGATCGACGATGTCGATATCACGCTTGCGAAGAACTTCAACGTCACGGAAAAATACCGGCTTCAGTTTGCGGCGCGCGTATTTAACCTCTTCAATCACGCTCAATACATCGGCGGGTTCATCAATGACGTGGCCCCGGCAGGGACGTCGATCCCCGGCACCAACAGCAGCACGACTTCATCGCTGGTTCACAACTTCCTGATTCCCACGTCGACTACCTTCGGCGATCCGACGCAGGCATTCTCGAGCAATCCACGGTCGCTTCAGTTGTCGATGAAGTTTATTTTCTAGCTCGTTCCTGTTGTGTAAGGCGCTGTTTCAGGGTGGCCGGAGATTACAATTTCCGGCCACCCTCGTCTTATTGCGGCCATCGAATGATCTATAATTTCTCTAACGTGGTTGCCGCCGAATTTTTCCAGGCGGACGTGTTTTCCGTTCAAGACCACGGTTTATTCAACGTCGGGGAGATTTTCGAATGAATCGCTGCCGTATTTTCGTCCTTACTGCATTAGTAGCTGCGTTCACGGCCACTTACGCCGGCGCGCAAACCAGCCAGGGAACCATCGCCGGTACCGTGACCGATCCCACCGGCGCCGCCGTGGCGGGTGCCAGCGTAACGGCAAAGAACACAACTGGCAGCGATATCCGGACCGTAACTACCGGTTCGAACGGCGAATATCGAGTGGATGCGGTCACCCCCAGCACGTATTCGGTATCCGTTTCGAAGCCGGGTTTCAGTACGAAAGAAACCAGAAACGTCGTAGTGACAGCTTCCGTGGTTACATCGGTTAACGTGCAACTCGCGTTGGGCGACGTATCGCAAACCGTGACGGTGGAATCCGCCGGCGCGCTGATTCAAACCGATAGCGCCGAACTGGGCGGCACTATGACGAGCCAGGAGGTCAGCCAGTTGCCGATCGTTACCGGCAACCCGATCGATCTGGTGTTGACCCAGCCCGGCGTCGTTACGGTGGGTACGCGCGACGGGCTGACCAACGGCGAAGGCTTCGCAGTGAACGGCCTTCGGCCACGCGCCAATAACTTCCTGATTGACGGCTTCGATAACAACGATTACGGGATCACGGGCCAGGCCCTGCAGCCCTCTAATCTGGAGGCCATCAAGGAAGTCAATATCCAGACCAACTCCTATGCCCCGGAGTTCGGCCGCGGCGGCTCTTCGGTCACCAATGTGATCTACAAGAACGGCACGAACCAGTGGCATGGCGCGGGCTGGGACCGCTACAGCGCCTCCGCGCTCACGGCTATTCCCGTGGAATTGAAGAATCAGGGCATTACTGTCGCTCCGCAGTTTGTAAACAACGAATTCGGCTTCGATATCGGTGGCCCGATCGTCAGGAATAAGCTATTCATTTTTGGAAGTTCCCAATGGGATATCCAAAACTACGACGAATCCGGCGGACAGTTCACCATCCCGACCGCGGCGGGCGTGGCCTCGTTGCAGTCGCTCGGCTCCAACCCGAATGCCGCAATCCTTATCGCTTCTCTCGGAGGCCTGACGGCGCCCCAGGTGACGGGCAGCATCAATATCGGAAATCGTGCCGGCTGCGGCAGTCCGTGCCTGATTCAGGTTGGCCAGGTGATCCGAAGTCCCAAAGCGCTTTCGCGCTCCTACGAGTGGATCACGCGCGCCGACTACACGGCGACTGAAAAAGACACCGTTTCCGCCCGTTACATCGGGTCGCATAATAGTCTGACTCCCGACCTCTTCGCGAATCCCGATGCACTGCCGACGCAGGACACATCGCAAGGCGGGCCCTCGCGCACTCTCGGTGTTTTCTGGACCCATGTCGTGAGTCCGTCAAAGGTGAACGAGCTGCGTTTCACCGCGCAGCAGATCGCTTTCACCTTCGCTCCGCTCCCTTCCACGGCGTCGAGTCCTCTTGAAGCCGATCCCAACATCACCATACCGGGCCTCGACGGAACCACCTTCGGAGGTCTGAATTCGACCTTCCCGCAAGGGCGCAATCACAATACCTACGAATATCAGGACGCGTTTTCCTGGACCGTGGGCAACCATAGTCTCAAGATGGGCGCCGACATGGTTCACCTTGGCGTCACCGATACTCTTCCTTTCAACGCCATCGGATCGGTATCCTTCGCGAGCGGGGGAGATTGCTCCGCTGTCGGTCTCACAACGTGCACGGGCCTCGCCAATTTCATCGACAACACCACCGGCCCGGCGGGCAGCGCGGGTAAAGCGTTCGGTGTTCCCTTTTTCAGCTTTCCGCAAACCCTGCAGTCCTATTACTTCCAGGACACCTGGAAGCTGCGTTCGAATCTGACCCTGACGTACGGAGTAAGGTACGAGTACCAGGGAACTCCTCTGAATGCCCTGCCGTATCCTACCCTGCCCGGGGGGGTGGCCGGTCTGCTTCAGCCGGAAACCCAGCGTAGCCTGCAGCAGCCGGACAAGAACAATTTCGGCCCCCGCTTCGGGCTCGCCTACACGCCGCACATGTGGAAGAGTCTGTTCGGTCAGGATAAGACGGTTTTTCGCGCCGGCTTCGGCACCTTCTACGACGTGTTGTACTCCAACATCGGCGACAACAACGCGGAAACTCCTCCCAATACGCTGGGCGGGACGCTCGTCGCCCCCGGCACCGGCCGGGGTTCCCCGGGAGCTTTGCAACTGGTTTCCGCAGTCACGGGAACGCTCAACCCGCTCAGTTCCGTCGACACGGTCGTTTCCAACCTGGTCAACCCGCTCAGTTATCAGTGGAACGTCAACATCGAGCGGGCTCTGCCATCCAACTTCCTGTTAACCATCGCCTATGTCGGCACCCGTGGCGAGCGTTTGTTCCTGAATGAAGAATTGAACCCCGGCATTAACGGTGTCCGGATCGATCCGGCTCGCGGCTCCATTCTCGCCCGCACCAACCTGGGCAACTCGAGCTATAACGGACTCGATATCGGGCTGAATCGATCCCTCGGCCGTGGCTTGATGTTCCGCGCCGCATATACATGGTCGAAAGCACTGGACAACGGTTCGGATGTCTTTACGACCTCGGGCGATACCACCCGTCCCCAGGACCTCTTCAATTCGAGTCTGGAGAAGGGACCGTCGGCGTTCGACCGGCGTCAGCGCGCGGTGTTCACGTGGGTTTATCAGACCCCGCGCTTCAAAACCTCATCCGTTCTCGCGCAGGTTCTCAGCTGGCCCGTCAGGGACTGGCAGGTTTCCGGGGTTTTCTCCTTCCAGACCGGCGCTCCCGAAACCGTCTACCTCGGCGGCTACGATCAGAACGGGGATTTGAGTGCGGCTAACGACCGTCCGAACCTCTCGAATCCCAATGCGGCCATCAACTACAGCCCGGTGTGCCTGGCCAATCCGGCCTGCATCACCGGCGTTGGCCAGATCAACCCCGATGGCTCGCTCACGGACTGGAACACGGGCGCGCCCGGAACGGCCGGCCAGTTCCGGTATATTGCGACCAATGTGCTGGGTATTGGTCCGAACGGCAACCTGGGAAGGAACACGTTCTACAACCCGGGCCGTCAGGACTATGCACTATCGCTCACGCGAATCGTCAGGATTCCCCGCTTCGAAAACCATCAGCTCGAATTCAAAGCGGAGGCCTTTGACGTGTTCAACCACCCCAACGCGGGCGGCGGCACCACGCAGGATGGTTCCACCGTTCCCGGCGTCAGTGGCAATATCGACTCCACAACCTTTATGAACAAAGACGTCACCTACGAAGGTGGCCGGTCGATACAGCTCTGGTTGAAGTATCGTTTCTAGCTTTTGACCGCGAAGTCCCGCAGGGCATCGCGATTGAGTTCGAAGCCAAGTCCCGGCGCCGTTGGAAGCACGAGGCGATCTCCGCCGGTCAGTTCAGGCACTCCTTTATAGAGCACCCGGCACATGGCGACCGCGTTCAGGTGCCATTCGCACAACCCGCCGTTGGCCACGCCCGCATGCAGGTGCATATTGAAGTTGGCATATGCGCCTGCATTTTCAATAGGTATCCCAAAGGCTTGTCCCAGCGCGGCCACCTTCACTCCCGCCGTAAATCCGCCGGCCATGCAGACATTCATCTGCAGGATATCGACCGCATTATTTTCCGCCATGTCGCGCCATCGCGACAACTGACCTTCGTTTTGTCCCGCCGCGATCGGCATGGGCGCGTCCCGGCGGAAGTCGGCCAGGCGGTGGATATCGTTCGCCCGCAAAGGTTCTTCGAAGAAACCGATGTTGTAGCCGGCAATCTCCCGGGCGAAGTGCCGCGCCTGAAATTCGTCGAGGCTCTGATTGGCGTCGATCGAAACCTCCGCTGCCGCACCAGCCGCCTCGCGCATGGCGCGCACGCGAACCACGTCCTCGGCCAGTATCCCCTCGATCGATTTGCCGGTACGATCGGTGTCGTTCGCGCCCGAGGCCACCACCATCTTCAACCGGCTCTGGCCGCTCTTCACCACGTCGCGCGCAACCTGCGCGAGTTCGTCCCGGCTCAGGAAGTTCATGCCGCAGGTCGTGTAGACTTTGACCTCTTTGCGCGCCCCGCCCAACAGCCGCCAGATGGGTTCGTTATATCGTTTGCCCGCGATATCCCAAAGCGCGCAATCGATGGCCGAAATCGCGTGGACCGCATGCCCGGTTTGCCCCCGCGGCGTCATGCGCCAGTACAGACCCTCGGAAATCGCCTCGCGCGTCATCGCGTCTTTCCCTTTGAGGTAAGGAGCCACGACGTCACGAATCGCCGCTACCACGATGTCATCGTTGGTGATCGAAGAGAACCCGTGGCCGGTCATGCCGTCGGCCGTTTCGACTTCCGCCACCACGCCGCCCATGCGGATCGAACGTTTGTAAGACCCGGCCTGGTACTCACAGGGTACGGTCACGGATGTCGCGGTGACTTTCGCAATGCGGTTGTCCCTGGCGGCGCTGCCGGAGTTTGCGGTCTGCGCCGCGAGAGACGTAAGTAGTCCGCTCCTGCCGCCGCCGACGCTGCTCAGGGCAATCAATGCCCCGGTCCGCTGCAGAAATTGCCGTTTATTCATTTCCTGCTCCCTTCAACACACTTCGTCCAGCCGCCGCCGCAGTTCCGTCATCTCTTCGCGCAATCGCGCCACTTCGGTTTCGAGCACTGAAAGCCTGTCGGGGCCGGGTGTATGCGCCACGGGCGTGAACTCCACCGCTCCCGCCAGGGTGTGCGCAAATCTCGGCTCTTTCGTACCCGGAGCGTGAGGCAGCCGTTGTGCCAGCGCGCCTTCCCCGCAGTCGATCATCTTCTGTAGAACTGTCTCGGTTTCGTCGAGATCGGCGAACCCGTACATTCGCTCCGTCCGTCCCTTGATCTCACCCGGCGTCTGGGGTCCCCGCAACATCAATACGCACAGAATAGCCGTTTCCCTGCGTCCCAGGTTGAGTTTTTCGGTGAACCGCTGCGCGAATTTTGTAACGCGCCCGCCGCCCGTTATGGCCGCGGCAAAACCGCGCGATTTCAATCCATCGAGCGCCGCCATCGCGTCGTCGTCCGAATACTCGGTAACCGGCCACCGGTTCGTCTTCTGGTTGCACGCCGCCACCAGACCGTTCAGCGACATCGGATAGTATTCGGGGGTCGTGCTCTCTTTTTCGATCAATGCGCCCAACACACGCAATTCGACTGAATTCAGCGGATTATCCATTATTTTCAGCGGTGAATACAGCCATGCCCGGGTTCGCCATCGCGCCAGTATACACCGAATCGCGACCGGCCTTGGACGGCCTAAATCAGTACCCGTTCCCCAAGGGCGAACTTCAGCGTTTCAAGACCCTGCCCCGTCGCGCTCGAAATTTCGAAGAACGGCAGTCCGCGCGCCGCTGCCAGTTCACGCAACGCCGCTACTTTCTCAGGGTCCTGCGCCACGTCCATCTTGCTCGCAGCCACCAGCATCGGGCGCCGCGCCAGATCTTCATCGAAACTGGCCAGTTCCACCATCAATGTTTCGAAATCGTGGATAGGATCGCGGCCTGTGTCCGACATGTCCACCAGATGCACCAGCACTTTCGTCCGCTCGATATGCTTCAGAAACTGAATCCCAAGCCCGCGGCCCTCGTGCGCGCCTTCGATAATCCCGGGAATATCGGCCACCACGAAGCTGCGGAGATCCGGCATTTGCACCACGCCCAGATTCGGTTCGAGGGTGGTAAACGGATAATCGGCAATCTTCGGACGCGCGGCCGAAACGCGCGAGATCAGCGTAGACTTGCCCGCGTTCGGATAGCCCACCAGCCCCACATCGGCCAGTAGTTTCAACTTCAACTGTATTTTTTTGAACTCGCCAGGTTTGCCGTCTTCGTGTTCCGTCGGAGCCTGATGCGTCGAACTGGTGAAACGGGCGTTGCCGCGTCCGCCGCGGCCACCCTTCGCCGCGATCCAGGTCTGCCCGTCCTCCGTGAAATCGAAGAGCGTCTCGCCGGTTTCCTCGTCGAACGCACTTGTCCCCACGGGGACCTGGACGGTCAGGCTCTCGCCATGATGCCCGGTTCGATTGCTGCCTTCGCCATGGCGTCCGCGCTGGGCCGTGTATTCCGGATTGAAACGAAAGTGCAGCAGAGTATTGCGGTGGTTGGTCGCCATCATCACGATGTCCCCGCCGCGCCCGCCGTCGCCGCCGCTCGGGCCGCCATGAGGCACGTATTTCTCGCGCCGGAACGCCAGACAGCCGTTTCCGCCGTCGCCCGCTTTTATAGTGATTCTTACTTCATCGACAAGCATGAAAAAAGCCGCCGGCCAGGCGTGAAACCCACGCACAAGCCAGCGGCCAGACTCCTTAATTGAAAACCGGCTGCTCTATCGAGCCACGGGCTGTGCTTCAGCGGTTTTGATGCTGACAAATTTGCCCATGCGTCCGCGATCGCGAAACAGAACGGTGCCGGTGACCTTCGCAAACAGCGTGTCGTCCTTGCCCCAGCCCACGTTCTCACCCGCCTTGATCGGGGTGCCGCGCTGCCGCACGATGATCGAACCGCCCGGAACCACCTGGCCACCGAAAACCTTGATGCCCAGCCGCTGCGCGTTCGAATCGCGCCCGTTTTTGGAACTGCCTAAACCTTTTTTATGCGCCATGACTTAAACTCGCCGCGGGCTTCGTTGCTTCAGGCAACGATGTCGCGAATGCGGACCTCCGTATAATCCTGCCGGTGGCCCTGCGTGCGCTTGTACTGCTTCTTGCGCTTGAACTTGAACACCAGAATTTTCTCGCCGCGATCCTGTGCGGAAATGGTTGCATTGACGCGCACCGCGCCCGCGTTCTCGCCGGTCAGCAACTCGCCGCCAGCCTCGCCGCCGTCTTTGAACAGCGCGACCACTTTGCCGAGCGCGACTTCCGCCCCGACTTCGGCGGCCAGTTTCGGCACACGGATCACGTCGCCCGGAGCGACGCGAAACTGTTTTCCGCCGGTTTCGATAATTGCATGCATTGGGAAATGAGCCTCGCCTGAAAAAACATTTGAAACCCCGGCGCGCACACTTCAGCGCTGGAGCGAACCGCCAAAACTCTCATTTTAATACAGACCGGTATCGAAAACAACCACGATATGGTTCCGGCCCTGTTTTGGCGCTTACAGAGGTACATTTGGTACTAGCGGGACTTTATCGTTTTGATTCCAGGCAACGCCACGCAAAGCCGGTCGCTCTCCGATGTCCATGAGAGCGTGCGCACGGACCATGGATCGGTCTGGCGGCGTATCTTTGCCTTTTCCGGCCCGGCCTATCTCGTCAGCGTCGGCTACATGGACCCCGGCAACTGGGCCACCGATCTGGATGGCGGCGCCCACTTCGGGTATCGCCTGCTCTGGGTTCTGGTCATGTCGAACGCCATGGCTATTCTACTGCAAACGCTGGGGGCGCGTCTCGGAATCGTCACCGGGAGGGATCTCGCCCAAGCCTGCCGGGAATCTTATCCAAGAGGCGTCAACGTGGCCCTCTGGTTCCTCTGCGAAATTGCGATTGTGGCCTGCGACCTCGCGGAAGTGCTGGGGGCCGCTATTGCGCTGAACCTGCTGTTCCATATACCGCTCCTGGCGGGAGTCCTGCTGACCTCTCTCGATACCCTGCTCGTGCTGTGGCTCCAGGGCCTCGGTATTCGCTATCTGGAAGCCTTTATTCTGGGCCTGATCGCGATCATTGCAATCTGTTTTACAGCCGAGCTTTTCATGGCACGGCCCGACGCCGCGGGCATTCTTGGCGGCCTCGTTCCGTGGATCGACAACCGCAGCCTTTATACCGCCATCGCGATTCTGGGCGCGACCGTGATGCCGCACAACCTTTATCTGCACTCCGCCCTCGTGCAGACGCGCGATTTCGGACGCAGCACCGGGGAAAAACGCGCTGCATGCAAGTGGAATCTGGTCGATTGCACGATCGCGCTCAATGGCGCCATGTTCATCAACTGCGCCATCCTGATTCTGGCCGCGGCCGTGTTCTACCGCGCGGGCAGGGAAGTGACGCAGATCCAGCAGGCCTATCTCCTGCTCGCGCCGCTGATGGGCACGGTGGTCGCGGCAAAGCTGTTCGCCATTGCCCTTTTCGCCTCCGGACAATCGTCCACGCTCACCGGAACGCTGGCGGGCCAGATCATTATGGAGGGCTTCCTCAACATCCGCGTGCGGCCGTGGTTACGGCGTCTTGCGACGCGATCCCTCGCCATCGTGCCCGCCTTCATCGTGATATGGCTGGCGGGGAGCCAGGGGACATTTCAGCTCCTGTTGTTGAGCCAGGTCGTCCTGAGTCTTCAGTTGCCGTTCGCCATTATGCCTCTGATCCAGTTCACCAGCGATCCGCAGCGCATGGGCCCGTTTGCGAGCGGCATCAAGCTTCGCATCGGCGGGTGGGCCACGGCACTGGCGGTGCTGAGCTTGAATCTCTGGCTCGCCTGGAGTGCGATTTCGGACTGGGCGCGTAGCGCCGGGAACTGGGCGCCGCTGGTCTGGGCAGGCTCGCTTTGTCTCTGCGCAGCCCTCCTGGGGCTCCTCGTCTGGATCACTCTGCAACCCTACCGCCGCGCCGTCCTGCCGGCAACGCTCGGACTTGAGGAGCGCTCCGCCGACCTGATTTCCGCACCCGAATATTGCCGCATTCTCGTGCCGCTCGATCACTCTCCGCTCGACCGCATCGCGCTCGGCCACGCGGCTGGTCTTGCCGCGCGCACGCATGGCACCATCCATCTGCTGCACGTCGAGGAGGGTGTCACCAGCCAGGTCTACGGCTCGGAATCGTCCACCGCCGAGGTGGAGGCGGGCCGCGAATACCTCGATAGTCTGGTCGAGTCCCTTGGGGAAATGAATATCGACGTCGAAACCGCCATCCGCCACGGCTCGAACCCCCGCAAAGAGATCGTCAATTACGCGCGTGAAATCCACCCCGATCTGCTCGTCATGGGTGCTCATGGGCATGGCGGCCTCAAGGACCTGATCTTCGGCAATACCATCAACCCGGTGCGGCACGACCTGAATATCCCCATTCTTGTCGTGCGCAATTAAGTGAGACCGGATGCCTCAAGGTTGTGTCCGGGAGAAACGGACCTGACGCCTGCTCCGCCCGTAACACCATTGGAATGAACAAGCCGGATCGGTACGGCACATGCCTCTCTTCAGGCATAGCTATATGAATAGAGTTCCCGGCCTCATCCTTTTTCTATGGGCCTCGTTTTTGTGGGCCGCGCGTCCCGCGGCCGCAGCCACGCTGCAACAACTCAGCATGGATCAAATGACGCAGGACGCGACGGCAATCGTCCGCGCGCGCGTCACCGGTTCCTCGGCGAACTTCACCGGTTCCACCATTTATACGCACTACAAACTACAGGTTTCGGAAAGCTGGAAAGGCACTCCACAGACTGAAGTCATGCTCCCCGGCGGTGTCGCGGGCGGTTACCGGCAGTCGTTCCCCGGCGTGCCGTCGCTGCGCGTTGGCTCCGAATACGTGCTTTTCCTCTGGAAATCCCCCTCAACAGGCATTACGCATCTGGTCGGCCTGACGCAGGGCCTGTTTAACGTGACGCCGCAAACCGATGGCTCGATTGCGGTCAGCCGCCCGCACATTGGCGAAACGATGCTCGACGCCAGAGGGCGAGAGGTGAAAGACCATGCGGTGCGGACCAGTCTCACGGCGATGAAAGCCCGCGTGGCGGCCAGAGTGCCGGCGGAGGTTTCCAGATGAAGTCCGTCCCCGCGCTGCTCGCCGCCATGCTGATCGCCACCGTTCCTTCGCCCGCCTATTACCATTTCATCCATTACCTCAACGGCGCCAGCGCCCCGGAGAAGTTCGATCTCTCCGCGCTCCCGAACAAGACCGTCACTTTCTTTGTCTCCGAAACCGGCCCCTCCACCTACACGCAAACCGACACTTTCAACTCCGTTTTGGGCCAGATTCAACAGGCTGCCCAGGCGTGGAACGGCATCGCGTCATCGGACCTCCGGGTAGCGTTCGGGGGATTTGAAAACAGCGCCACGCCCCAGAACACCTCTGGCGGCGATGTCGTATTCGAAGACCTGCCGCCCGGTGTTGAAGGCTACGGCGGGCCCACCTCAACCGCCAGTCCGGTGACCGCCGCCGATGGTTCGCAGTTTTTTCCGATTCTGCGATCCGTTGTCCATCTGAATCGAAATCTGACACTCCCGCCCGGGCCGAGTTATAACCCGGGTTTCTTCATGACGGCGCTCCACGAAATGGGACACGCGCTCGGATTGCAGCACACGTTCACCTCCTCCACCATGTCGCAGGCGAGTACGCGCGCCACCACTCTGACCCGTCCGCTCGGCGCGGACGACATAGCAGGCATCTCGGTTCTCTATCCCAACGCGGCCTTCGCGCAGTTCGGAACCATAGCGGGGCAGATCACGGCCGGTGGCAATCCGGTCCATCTGGCCTCTGTCGTGGCGATCCGGAACGGCGGCGAGGCCGTCAGCGCGGTCACCAATCCCGATGGCACTTACCGGATCGACGGCGTTCCGCCCGGCCACTACTACGTCTACGTCCACACCATGCCGCCCGACGCCGATATCTACGGGCCATGGAATGCCGACGGAAGCATTGCCGCTCCGTCGGGACCGGTCAACACACTTTTCTATCCTGCAACCACGAATTTCGTGAATGCCACACTGGTAACCGTCACGGCGGGCGCC
>Ga0207933_1000105_pt1 | contig 84659 bp, 67 predicted proteins | sample NGESurdeep092012_4_FD_184488 | JGI IMG/M metagenome (GOLD analysis project Ga0207933, IMG submission 184488) | Arctic peat soil microbial communities from Barrow, Alaska - NGEE Surface sample F53-3 deep-092012 (SPAdes) | ecosystem: Environmental > Terrestrial > Soil > Wetlands > Peat ...
GGCAATATTCATCAATAAGAAAGAAAAGTTCTGTAATTTGGCCTGATGTAAGCATATTTTTAGTTTTTATTGTTTGCACTATAAATATACTAAATATGCTTACATATTATTGATTTACATTGTAATATAATTGTAATTATTTATTAATCTTAATAAATGAATTATATACTTCTTATATCGAACTCACGTTAATGTAATATATAGGAGGTGGTACAGTAATTAAATTTAAAATTACGTTTATTCGTGATAGTTATGTAATATGAATACCCCGCTTACTTTATTCATACCCACTTTTAATAACTGTTGAAATCATTTTAAACCTCCCGTTTGGCATTATTAGGCTAGATGAATGGGCTGGTATGATGATTCCCTGGCCGCTAAGAAGTAAGCTGGAAACTTTATTAATTACAATATTCGCTTTTCCTTCAATGATTTGTACGAATGTGTCGAAAGGTGATGTCTTTTCAGATAAACCCTCACCAGTATCAAACGACATCACGCTTACATTTCCTGTTATTTTCTTAATGATTGTTTTACTGACAACCGAATTAGGTATGTATTCAATGATTTCAACAATGATGTGTGATTTTGCTTTTTCAATTTCTGAATTGTCTGCATTTACCACCGTTTTCATTTTTTTGCTGCCTGTATTTTTCATCAGGTAAAGATGAGTACAATTCTGTTGGAAAATGTTATATGAATCTGTTGAAAGGTTACATGATTCACACATCTTCAAGCGTGGAGCGCCTTTTATCTTTAATTTGTTTGAAATGAGTGGGGGTTAATCCTGTCACCTTTTTAAATTGTGCAGAAAGATGTGAAACGCTGCTGTAATGCAACTGGTAAGCAATTTCAGTAAGGTTCATTTCATCGTAAACCAACAATTCTTTTACCCGCTCAATTTTGTGAGCAATCATAAAATGTTCAATAGTGGTACCCTGAACTTCTGAAAAAAGATTGGCGAGATAGGTATAATCGTATTGCAACTTTTGGCTCAGGTAATCAGAAAAATTGTTTGGTAAGGGGTCATCAGAATAATGCGCTAATTCAATAATTACATTTTTTATCTTTTGAATTAAGTGGCTTTTTTTATCATCTATTAATTCCAATCCTGATTTTAATAATGCTTTTTTAAATTGCAGTAGCTGGAGTGGTGAAATGTCTTCCATGATATCTGCTTCACCCAATTCCACATTTATATAGTGAAGGCCTAGCTTCTTTAATTCCGCTTTTACCAGCATTTTGCAACGAAGGCTCACCATGTATTTAATATAAAGTTTCATTCTTACTCACTGAAAAAGTGAGGAAAGGTATATCAAATAACGCTTTATCCTCATAATGCGATAAGTTAAAAAATAAGGATTTAAAAGAAAGCTACTTTGTAAACCTGATGAAAGAATATTTAAGAAAACGCCCACGATATTCAGCATTTTTTCTATGCGATATAGAATTGTAATGGAAACCTTAATTTAGGATTGCCATGTTGATTGACCTATAAACCTAATGTTCTTATTTTATTGAATAAGAGTTGAAAATGGGTAAGAATTAAAAAATTCTTTTGAAAATTTCTGGAAGTGAAAATGAAGGTTTGCAAAATGTTCATTTTAAAAAATTATGTTGTCCCACGAGGATTCGAACCTCGACATACAGAATCAAAATCTGTTGTACTACCCTTATACTATGGGACAAAGGTGTGCAAAAGTAAGGGTATCATTTATATTTTCAAAACATCAAAAGATGATTTTGTAAAACATCTTTTCTTTTGCAAAATCATCCAAAAATTAAATGCTGACAGTAAACGAACTTTTAAGCATGATTTCTATTTTTAGTCAAAACTTCTCTTCCTTTTTAAATGGCTTTCACCAAAAAATAATTTTTCTTTCCTTTTTGTATTAATAAATATTTATTATTCAGAAGCTGAGTTGTATTTATTTTTTCATCAGGGGAAACCACTTTTTCTTTATTAATAAAAATACCGCCGCCTGCAAGCATTTTTTTTGCTTCGCCTTTGCTAGGTAAAATTTTCGTTTCGGTTAATAGAGAAATTAAATCCCATTCATTTAATTTATTTTTTTCAATTTCTACTGAAGGGACGCCTTCCATCACCTGGAGCAACTGTTCTTCATTCAACTCTTTTAAAACCTGAGCTGTATCGTTGCTAAATAAAATGGAAGAAGCTTTTAGCGCAAAATCATAATCACTTTTTGAATGAACAAAAGAAGTAAGTTCTTCTGCCAATTTCTTCTGAAGTGACCGCTGGTGCTCGTTCCCGGAATGCTGCTGTAGTAATGCATTAATTTCTTTTTCAGATAAAAAAGTGAATACTTTTAAAAATCTTTCTGCATCGGCATCCGCCGTATTTAGCCAAAACTGGTAAAAACTATAGGGTGAAGTTTTTGCCGGATCAAGCCAGATATTTCCTTTTTCAGTTTTGCCAAATTTACTCCCGTCAGATTTTGTAAGAAGAGGGCAGGTAAATGCAAATGCTTCGCCGCCAGCTTTTCGCCTGATAAGTTCCGTTCCGGTTACGATGTTTCCCCATTGATCGCTTCCTCCAAATTGCAGTTTGCAATTTTTGTTTTTATAAAGCCAGTAAAAATCGTAGCCTTGCACTAACTGGTATGTAAATTCGGTAAAGCTCATTCCATTATCTCCTTCAAGGCGTTTTTTTACACTGTCTTTCGCCATCATGTAGTTTACGGAAATATGTTTGCCCACATCGCGGATAAAATCTAAAAAAGAAATTTTACTGAACCAATCGTAATTATTTACCATTTCGGCAGCGTTAGAAGTTGACGAATTGAAATTAAGAAACTTCGATAATTGTTGCTTTACTGCTGCCACATTGTGATCAAGAATGTCTTTACTCAATAAATTTCTTTCTTCACTTTTACCCGACGGGTCACCCACCATTCCGGTGGCACCGCCGACTAACGCAATAGGTTTGTGCCCAAAATTTTGCAAATGCACCAAAACTATTATGGGAATCAGGCTGCCAATATGAAGGCTGTCAGCTGTTGGGTCAAAACCTACATACGCAGAAACAGGTTCTTTCATTAATTCTTCTTCTGTACCCGGAATAATATCCTGGATAAGGCCACGCCATTTTAATTCTTCTATTAAATTTTTCATGCTTTTAAAAAAAACTGGCTGCAAAAATAATCAACCTAAACCCACGCGCCTTATTTTTTGGCTATTTTTCTTTTTAATCGTGTCTTTGCGGCAGATTTACTTAATTTTATCTTCAATAAGGCTGAGATACAATATTATAACGTTGAACTCCGTTTTATTTTTGCCGATTTTTGTATATAAATCACTCAAATAACTGGCCACCCCCAAATGAGAATTTTCCGATCCTTATATATAGTACTGCTGATGCTGCTTCCGTGCATTGGATTTTCCCAATTCAGAAAATATTCAAATGAATTTTTAAATATTGGTGCCGGAGCCCGTGGGCTTGGTATGGGCGCCGCTCAGGCCGCTTCAGTAAATGACGGCACCGCAGGTTACTGGAATCCTGCAGGGCTTGTTGGCGTTAAGGATATTCCGACAATAAACCTGATGCACGCAAGTTATTTTGATAACATTGGCAAATACGATTATGCCAGTTTCGCTATGCCTTCAAATGATAATAAAAGAGTAATGGGGGTTTCCATTCTTCGTTTTGCAGTTGATGACATTCCGAATACACTTTTTTTAGTACAACCCGATGGGAGTATCAATTATGGGAATATTACTACTTTTTCCTCAGCAGATTATGGATTCCTTTTTTCTTATGCCCAAAAAATAAAAGATGATGATGATCTTAAAATGAGTTTTGGAGGCAATGCTAAAATAATATATAGAAAAGTAGGGCATTTTGCTACGGCATGGGGTTTTGGAATTGATGCGGGGTTTAAAATGCAAAAAAACCAGTGGAGCTTAGGAATAGTTGCCAAGGATATTACTACCACGTTTAACGCGTGGTCGTTTCATTTTACCGAAAAAGAAAAGGAAGTTTTGTACCTCACTGAAAATGATATCCCGGTAAAATCTACTGAATTAACTGCCCCTCGCCTTACTATCGGAAACTCCTATAATTTTAGGTTAGGCTCTACAGTAAACCTTCTTGCAGAAGCAGATTTTGACGTGACTTTTGACGGAAGAAGAAATACTGTTATTAGTGGTAATACGGTAAGCCTTGACCCACACGCTGGCCTGGAAGCCTCTATTAAAAATGTATTTTTTGTGAGAGCTGGAATTTCAAATTTTCAACAAGCCCTGGCAGATGGCGATACGACCAATCAAAAAAGGGTTTGGATTTTTCAACCAAGCCTTGGTGCCGGGTTCAAAATAAATAATATAAGCATCGATTATGCATTTACCAATTTGGCTAACCAATCGAATCCTTTATATACGCACATTTTTTCATTAAAAATAGATTTGGGTAAAGAAGAAAAACAATAAGGTTTCAACATTTAAATATGAAAAAATTAATTGCCATATTTTTTATTTTAATTACCGGAATCGCCAATGCGCAAACCTATTCTAATAGCTGGATTGATTTTAATAAAACCTATTATAAATTTAATGTAGGAGCCGATGGGATGTACCATATTAATCAATCCACGCTTAATTCATTAGGGCTTGGAAATATTCCTGCTGAACAATTTCAACTTTGGAGAAATGGCCAGGAAGTAACCCTTTATACAAACGTTGCTACAGGGCCTTTGCCAGCCAATGGCTATATAGAATTTTGGGGAAAGATGAACGATGGTAAAATTGATACCAAATTATACCGTGTTGCTGATTACCAGTTAACAGACCATACCAGCCTACAAACAGATACTGCTGCTTATTTTTTAACGGTTAATCCCTTAGGAAATAATTTAAGGTATTCTGATGCTCCTAATAATGTGGCAAGTAATACTTTACCTGCAGAGCCCTATTTTATGAATGTATTATCCAATTATTTTAAAACTCAATTGAGCCCTGGTTATGCAGCTGTGGTTGGCAGTTACGTGTATTCATCATCGTATGATATTGGAGAAGGTTGGGCAAGTGCTGATATTTATCCTTCGCGTAGGTTGGCCGCAGGTTTTGGAAATTGTAATTTGTACACCGGTGGCCCTGGCTTCAGTTTAAAATTTGCGGCTGTAGGAACTGCACTTAATGACAGGAATATTCAGGTTAAGGTGTTTAATACTGTTGTAGATAATGAACCTATGCCTTATTTTACGTATGTCAAAAAAGATTTAACCAATCTGCCAATAAGTTTACTGACTGATTTAAATAATATTCAAGTTTATTTTGAAAACACTTCTACTGTTAGTACAGATAGAATGATAGTGGCGTTTGATGAAGTTACCTACCCCAGTAAATGGATTTTTAATAATCAAACTAATTTTAATTTTCAATTGCCGGCCACAAATACCGGTAATTATTTGGTGATAGATCAGTTTAATTATGGTAGTGTTGCACCGGTTCTTTTCGATCTTACTTCTAATAGAAGGTATATAGGGGATATTAGCACCCCGGGAAAAGTGAAGTTCTCCCTTCCTCCGGCTTCAGATGTTTTAAGGAATTTTGAATTGGTAAGCGAAGACACTTCACAGTTTACTAATATTACCTCGATAAAGAAAAAAAACTTTCTCAATTTTGGGCTTACGGCTAACCAGGGAAACTATTTAATTATCAGTAACCCACTACTTTATACAAGTACTGCCGGAGTAAATAATGTTGATTTATACAGCCAATACCGCAGATCTGCTGTTGGTGGCGGGTACAATCCTGAAATTATAGATATCAATGAATTAGTTGACCAATTTGCTTATGGAATTAAGAAACATCCCTCTGCTATAAAAGATTTTATTCAGTATGCTGCAAATAATTTTTCAATAAAACCCAACTATGTTTTCCTTATTGGAAAAGGAATTGAATACGATCAATATGCTCAAAATCAAAGTAGCCAATACGCGGATAGGTTAAACCTGGTCCCCACTTTTGGTGCCCCCGCTTCGGATGTTTTGCTATCCTCGCCTTATGGAAGCATTGTCCCAAGTGTGCCGATAGGAAGATTATCTGCAGTATCGGGGGATGAAGTGGGCAATTACCTGCAAAAAATAAAAGAGTATGAACTGGCAGAAAAATCAACTACACAAACGCTGGACAATAAATTATGGATGAAAAAAGTAGTGAATATTGTGGGGGGCAGCGACAGTTCTGATAATGACCTCTTCGGCTATTACATGAATCTTTATAAAGGAATAATAGAAGATACATTATATGGCGCTAATGTAGAAACTTTTTCAAAATCATCAAGTTCGGCAGTGCAATTAATATCAAGCCAAAGAATTACTGACCTGTTCAATAGTGGAATTAGCCTTCTGGCTTATTTTGGCCATTCATCCGCTAACGCTTTGGCATTTAATTTAAGTGACCCCAGCGAATATAACAATGCAGGGCGTTATCCATTTTTCCTGGTAAGTGGTTGTACAGCGGGTAATAATTATATTTACGATACTCTTCGTATATTGGATAATGCTTTATCAATTTCTGAAAATTTTATATTATCAAAGGAAAGAGGAAGTATAGGATTTTTAGCAGATTCCCATTTGGGCATTCCGCCTTATCTCAATAATTACAATCAACAGATGTTTAACCAGATAAGTAATATAAACTATGGAAATTCCATAGGTGTTGATATGCAAAATACTATTCGAAACCTGGGCGGAAACAATGCTTCTTTAGATTTTTTTACGCGGATGCACCTGGAGGAACTGGCGTTGCACGGAGACCCTGCGTTAACCGTAAACCCTCAACCCAAACCGGATTATGTGATTGAAGCACAGAATGTCGTGCTCGACCCACAATTTATATCTGTTTCCGAAGACCATTTTAATTTGAAAGCAACTGCATATAACATTGGAAGAGCCATCAATGATTCTATTATTTTTGAGGTGAAAAGAACCTATCCAAATGGCAGCACTGGTATTATTTTAAGAAAAAAAATACAAGCTATTTATTATTCTGATTCAATTGCAATTTCGATACCGATAATTTCCACAAGGGACAAAGGGCTTAATAAAATTACCGTAACCATAGATGCAGACAATAAAGTAGATGAAATGTCAGAAAGTAATAACAGCGTTACCACACAATTTTATATTTATGAAGATGAAGCACGGCCGGTTTATCCCGGGGATTTGTCAATTGTGAATGTGGCTAATCAAAAATTATATGCTTCTACTTCTAATGCAGTTGCGGAATCCAGGGATTATATAATGGAAATGGATACTACGGCTTTATTTAATTCACCATCAAAAATCAGCCAGAACGTAAACCAGACTGGTGGCGCAATACAATTTGACCCGGGTATCACTTATAAAGACAATACAGTTTATTATTGGAGAGTTACAGTTAAACCAGCACCAGGAGTTGCCTACCATTGGAATGATGCATCCTTTATTTATTTGGCAAATAGTTCTGAAGGTTTTAACCAATCTCATTATTACCAGCAATTATTTTCTGACACAGATCATGTTTACCTGGATAGTGCTAGGCAATGGAATTTCGGTACCATAAACAACTTTCTTGAATCAAGAAATGGTGTATTTCCCACCGCTTCATCCGCAGGCTCCGACTGCACTGCAGGCATAAACGGCGTGAATTTTGCGGGCGGCATTTGTCCGAACGGGACCAATAATGTTTTGATTTTTAATGTGGTGAACCCAGTCACTTTAAAAAACTGGGTTAACACGCTTAACCAACCAGGGTTAAGTGGCAGCTTATCCACCTGCGTCGAAAGCAGGCAGCCTAACTTTGCCTACAATATTTCCACTTCGGCAGGAAGAATAGCCGCAATGAATTTCATGGACTCCATACCCGATAATTTCTTTGTGTTCGTCAGAAACATCTCAGGCCCTGATTCTACTACCGATGTCTTTGCTGAGAAATGGCAGGCCGACACCAGCTTTTTAGGCTCGGGAAATTCACTTTATCATCACTTGAAATCACAAGGATTTGTTTTAATTGATTCATTTTATCGCCCCAGGGCATTTTCATTTATTTATCAGAAAAATAACCCTGCTTTCGGCCCAGAATTTGAGTTTACTAAAGGAATATCAGATGTAATTGATAATAAAAAGGCATTTACTTCTACAGACACCCTGGGATATATTACTTCTCCTAAATTTGGACCTGCAGTTTCATGGAAACAAATGCACTGGAGAGGCACGAGCCTTGAAACCAATTCTGCAGATAATCCTAGCGTTCAAATTATTGGAGTAGATACACTTGGAAACACAACAACACTTTTTAATGTAAATAAAAATCAGCAGGACGTGGATATTTCGTCGGTAAATGCTGCGCAATATCCATACATACAATTGAAAATGCGGAATGTGGATAGTGTGAACTTTACCCCTTACCAGCTTTCTTACTGGAGATTAGATTATAAAGAACCTCCTGAAGGCGCCCTTACCCCCAATATATTTTTTACTTCTAAAGACACTTTAGAACAGGGCGAGATTCTTCATTTTGGCATCGCTTTTAAAAACATCAGCCCCGAAGCTTTTGACAGTGTGAAAGTTAAATTAACAATAATTGACCATAATAATGTTACTCACATTCTTGATATCCCCAGGCAAAAACCGTTGGTTTCAGGAGATACCATTGTCATTAAATATGATATTGATACCAAAAATTATCCCGGGTTAAATACTATTTTTATAGATTTTAATCCTGATAATGACCAGCCCGAACAGTATTTATTTAATAATTTCCTTTATCAAAACTTTTATGTAAAATCTGATAACTACAATCCTACAATGGATGTAACTTTCGATGGCGTTCATATTTTAAATAAGGATATTGTTTCAGCCCGGCCCCATATTCTTATCAAATTAAAAGATGAAAATAAATCTCTTGCGTTAAATGATACTTCCCTTTTAAAAGTCCAGATTCAAAACCCGGACGGTTCATTGAGACCGTATCGTTTTGACAACGATACGATGAGGTTTACACCGGCTAACCTTGCTACCGGGGAGAATACCGCTTCAATAGACCTTTCGCCATCTTTAAGTGGCGAAGATGCCGATTATGAGCTGATCGTTTCAGGAAAAGACGTTGAGGGAAATACAGCAGGCAAAATTGATTACCACATTGATTTTAGGGTAATCAGCAAGCCGATGATTTCTAATTTGATGAATTATCCCAATCCGTTCACTACTTCTACTGCTTTTGTATTTACGATTACCGGCTCAGAAATTCCTCAAAATATGAGAATTCAAATTTTGACCATCACAGGGAAAGTGATAAGGGAAATTACAGAAAATGAATTGGGGCCATTGCATGTGGGAAGAAATATCACCGAATTTAAATGGGACGGATCGGATATGTATGGGCAAAAAGTGGCGAACGGGGTTTATTTATACCGCGTTCTGACTAATTTAAATGGCAAATCAATGGATAAATTTAGAGATGAAGGTGATAATACGGATAAATACTTTACGAAGGGTTACGGCAAAATGTATTTTATGAGATAATTTCATATTTCATAAATTTGAAAGCCACCGTTTCGGTGGCTTTTTTTATGCATAATATTAAAAGAAAAATTTAATAAATAACTTCGTTTACTATGAATGTAAATAACTTCTATGATGTAATCATTATTGGCGGCGGCCCTATCGGGCTTGCGTGTGGGATAAGAGCAAAAAAAGCAGGTTTAAAATATCTGATCATTGAGAAAGGCGTATTAGTAAATTCAATTTATAATTACCCTGTTAACATGACTTTTTTCAGCACGAGCGAGCGGCTGGAAATTGGAGGAATTCCTTTTGTTAGCAACAATAATAAACCTACCAGAAGCGGAGCGTTGGAATATTACAGGAGAATCGTTACTTCTTTTAACCTTAAAATTAATTTGTTTGAAAAAGTAGATTCCATAAAAAAAACAGGAAAAATTTTTAAAATAATTACTTCCAAAAGTGAATATAAAAGTTCAAATATTGTTATCGCAATGGGATTTTACGACATTCCTTATTTGCTAAATGTAAAGGGGGAAAAATTAAAAAAAGTAAAGCATTATTATGACGATCCGCACTTCTATGCATTTCAAAATGTGCTGGTAGTTGGTGCGGCTAATTCTGCCATAGATGCAGCTTTGGAAACGTGGCGCAAAGGCGCTAAAGTAACTATGGTTATCCGTGGGGATAAAATTAGTGATCGTGTAAAATATTGGGTAAAACCAGATATTGATAACCGGATAAAAGAAGGTTCTATCGACGCTTATTTTAATTCAGAAATAAAAGAAATAAGGGAACATGAGGTTGATATAAAAACTCCGGAAGGAATTGTGACAGTTGAAAATGATTGGGTGCTTGCGATGACGGGCTATAAGCCAAATCTACAGTTTCTACGGGATGCGGGAGTTAAAACATCTGAAGATGAAGTTTGCAAACCAGATTACAACGAAACCAATTATGAGAGTAATGTAAAAGGAATTTATCTGGCAGGAGTTGTTTGCGGAGGCATGAATACACACCGCCTTTTTATTGAAAATTCAAGGGTTCACGCTGAGAAAATTATAAAAGATATCGTATCAAAAAGAAAAAAATAAAAGACAAACCTGGTTATATTTTTAATGCAGTAAACGAAGAAATAACTGCTATTCTTATTTTGAAAATCAGCAATGAACATGACCTAAAAGCATATAAATTATAAAAAAAACTACAACAGTCCCCAGGCAGCCACCACCTAATTTTTTAGCGCCATAAGCGGCTATCAATCCTCTTACTAATTTATTCATTTCGTATTTTTAAAAGTGAATTAAGATAGAATATAAAACGAAAGTTAATAACAAAAAATCTGCCAATTAAAGTTTCCAATCTATAATTTCATTGGTCCATTCTTCTTTATATGGAACAGCAATTTTTATATAATTATCAGTAAAGCCTTCCATCATTCCGTTTTTATTTTTTCCTTCAAATAAAACTTTCCTTATTTCTCCTGAATGGCTCGCGGAGAATTGTTGCATCTTCTTGTAAGATAATGAACGCAAAATTTTTGTCCGTTCATGACGAACGTGAATGGGTACAACAGGCTCAATCGTAAGCGCATGTGTGTTGTCTCTTTCAGAATAAGTAAATACATGCAAATAAGAGACGTCAATCGAAGCTAAGAAGTCAATAGTTTCTTTAAAATCGTCTTCAGTTTCACCTGGAAATCCGGTAATAACATCGACTCCGATGCAACAATCAGGAATTAATTTTTTTATAAGCTCCACTTTTTCAGCGTACAATTCTCTTTTGTATCGGCGGCGCATCAATCCTAAAATCTTATTGCTTCCACTTTGTAAAGGAATATGAAAATGAGGCATAATTTTTTTGCTTTCTGCAACAAAATTTATAATTTCTTCGGTTAATAAGTTGGGTTCTATAGAAGAAATACGATATCGGTTTACACCATCAAATTCTTCAATCTTTTTTATTAATGAATAAAAATTTTCACTCGTTTTTTCGCCACTTCCATCTTTGCCAAAATCTCCAAGATTAATTCCTGTGAAAACAATTTCTTTTACGCCGGCATTTTTTATTTTTTCAATTTCTGATAATATATTCTCAATAGAATTGCTCCGGCTTTTTCCGCGTGCCATCGGTATGGTACAAAAAGAACAATTATAATCGCAGCCATCCTGTACTTTTAAAAAAGTTCTTGTCCTGTTGTTTAAAGAAAAAGATGAATGAAACCCTTCAATATCCTCGATTTCGCAACTACATATTTTTGCGCTGTCGCCATGAGTGAGTTCTTTTAAATGAGAAGTGATATTGAATTTTTCAGAAGCGCCTAACACAAGGTCAACACCGGGAATCTCAGCAATTTCTTTTGGTTTCAATTGGGCATAACAACCCATAATTACCACTAAAGCTTCAGGTGCTTTTCTTTGAACCCTTCGTACCAATTGCCGACATTCTTTATCAGCATTTTCAGTGACCGAGCAGGTGTTGATGACATACACATCCGCCTTGTCCGTAAAATCCTTTGTTTCAAAACCATCATCTTCCAGCAATCTTTCAACTGCTGATGTTTCTGAATAATTTAATTTGCAACCTAAAGTATGAAGTGCAACTGTTCTTCCGTTTGACATGCAGCAAATTTAAACAATCAGGTTCTATTTCTGCTTTAATCCGATGATAGTAAACAAACAAATAACGAAGATTTCTATTTCTATTGAAATAAGTAATTTTATCTTTTTTCTTACCAGTAGACAAATAAATAATAAGAAATTCTTTTTTATAATTATTGAAAAAATTGCATGAAACTTTTTATAAAAAATATGGTTTGCCCGCGCTGCATTATGAGCGTTGAAAATATTTTGAAAAAAAATAATTTGGAATCAAAATATGTGCAGCTTGGCGAGATTGAATTATTAAAAACTCCTGGCAAAAAACAGTTACAAAATTTTTCAGCAGATTTAGAAAAAGTGGGTTTCGAATTATTGGATGACCAAAAGACGCAATTAATTGAAAAAATAAAAACGCTTTTGATTGAAAAGGTTCAGGAAGGAAATATTGAAGAGCATTTCAGCATTTATAAATTTTTATCTGAAAAAATCTTTAAAGATTATTCGTCCATTAGTAAATTATTTTCTGAAGTGGAGGGCATCACCATAGAGCAATTTTTTATTCTTCAGAAAATTGAAAAAGTGAAAGAGTGGCTTATTTATGATGAACTATCATTGAGCCAAATCGCTTTCAATCTTGGCTACAGCAGTACCCAGCATCTTAGCGGACAATTCAAAAAGCTCACCGGGATGACTCCTACAAAATTCAAATCTTTGGGAACAGCACATAGAAAAGCAATTGATGGTGTTGTTTAGGAGCGGTCGCTACCGCAGGTCAGACCGCAGTTTATTAGAAGCGGTCGGTACCGCAGGTCAGACCGCAGTTTATAATCAATTTCTTTTTTTAATTAGAAGGTTATATTATTTTTTTGCACTTTCTGAATATCACCGCGGTCTGACGCCAGGCGTACTGACCGTTATCAATTTCCAATAAAACATACATTTTTCCCAAAAGGATATAAGTCGATAAAAAATAATCAACGGAACTTTGTTTTCTAAAATGAAATGAAATGACAGAAGTTGATGAAGAAATAAAAACCATTAGAAAATCTTTTCCAGTTACAGGAATGAGTTGCGCTTCTTGTGCGGCAAGTGTTGAAAGTACTTTGAAAGAAGAACCGGGTGTTAAAAATGCTGCAGTAAATTATGCAAACTCTACGGCTTCAGTTGAATATTTTTCGGGCGTTGCAGATGTCAATCATTTTAAAAAATCAGTACAATCTTCAGGTTATGATTTGATTATTGAAGAAAATGAAACTTCCTCTGATGAATTAGAGAAACAAAAACAAAGTGCCTATCAAAAACTTCGTAATAGAACTATTCTTTCCATAATTTTTTCTGTCCCGATTGTTTTGATTGGAATGGTTTTCACAAGCATTCCTTTTGCAGATTTTATTATGTGGGCACTGGCAACTCCTGTTGTTTTTATTTTCGGGCAACAATTTTTTATCAATGCATGGAAGCAGGCAAAACATCGTTCAGCCAACATGGATACGCTGGTAGCATTGAGTACTGGAATTGCTTACCTGTTCAGTGTTTTCAATACTTTGTATCCTCAATTCTGGACAACAAGAGGATTGGAAGCGCATGTTTATTTTGAAGCGGCAGCAGTTATTATTTCATTTATTTTATTGGGAAAGATGATGGAAGAAAAAGCGAAATCAAATACTTCTTCCGCGATAAAAAAACTAATCGGACTACAACCAAAAACAGTAATAAAAATTAATAGTGAAGGAACTGAGTCTGTAATAAAAATTTCTGAAGTAAATGAAGGCGACCATCTTTTAGTAAAGCCTGGTGACAAAATTCCTGTAGATGGGAAAGTGATTTCAGGAAATTCTTTTGTGGATGAAAGCATGATTTCCGGCGAACCGATTCCTCTGGAAAAAAAGAAAGATGATAAAGTTTTTGCAGGAACTATTAATCAAAAAGGAAGCTTCGTTTTTGAAGCCACAAAAGTTGGCTCAGATACTTTGTTGGCGCATATTATAAAGATGGTAGAGGAAGCGCAGGGAAGCAAAGCGCCTGTTCAAAAACTGGTAGATAAAATTGCGGGAATATTTGTTCCGGTTGTAATGGGAATCGCTGTTTTGTCTTTCATCGCGTGGATTATTTTTGGCGGCGCTAATAGTTTAACTTATGGATTGCTGGCACTGATTACGGTGTTAGTTATCGCTTGTCCGTGTGCGTTGGGATTAGCAACACCTACCGCCATTATGGTCGGCGTGGGGAGGGGCGCAGAAAATGGAATTTTAATAAAAGATGCTGAGAGCCTGGAACAGGCAAAAAATATTGATGCAATTATTTTAGATAAAACAGGAACTATCACGGAAGGCAGGCCACGAGTGGTAGATATTTTTTGGAAAGCCAATGAAAATATTCAGCAATTATCTTCTGTGTTATTTTCTTTAGAGTCTCAATCTGAGCATCCTTTGGCAGATGCCATTTCTCAATATTTTCTGTCAAAAAATATTCAAAAAATAATTTCTGATAACTTTGAAAGCCTCACCGGAAGTGGCGTTTCGGGAAGCTTTAATAAAGAAAGTTATTTTGCCGGAAGTAATCAACTGATGAAAGAAAAACAGATTTCTATTCCAGAAGAGATGAAAAACGAAACAGAAAAATGGCTTAAAGATTCGTTTACTGTCATTTGGTTTGCTGATAGTAAAAATGCATTGGCTGCCGTAGCCATTGCTGATAAAATAAAATCCACATCCAAAGAAGCTATTCAACAACTTCAACAAATGGGAATTGAAGTGTACATGGTTACCGGTGATAATGAAAAAACTGCTGCTGCGGTTTCTAAAAGTGTTGGTATCAAAAATTTCAAAGCTGAAACAATGCCTGATGAAAAAGCAGCCTTTATAAAAGAATTGCAACAACAAGGTAAAAAAGTGGCGATGGTTGGTGATGGTATCAATGACAGCCAGGCTTTAGCTCTTGCAGACGTAAGTATTGCTATGGGAAAAGGTTCAGACATTGCGATGGATGTTGCAAAAATGACTTTGATTTCGTCTGATTTAAATCACATTCCAAAGGCAATACGATTATCAAAACAAACCGTAAAAGTGATTCATCAAAATTTGTTTTGGGCATTTATATATAACGTAATAGGCATTCCCATTGCAGCAGGAATTCTATTTCCATTCACAGGTTTTTTATTAAACCCGATGATAGCCGGAGCGGCTATGGCGTTGAGTTCTGTGAGTGTGGTGAGTAATAGTTTACGATTAAAATTTATTAAATTATAACTATCTAAAAAAAATTAAATGAAAACAAAACAATTCAAAACAAATATTATGTGCGGCTCTTGTATAGCAAAAGTTACTCCTGTATTAAATGAAACTTTTGGAGAAAATAATTGGGAAGTTAATTTAAAAGACCCTAAGAAAATTTTGAAGGTTTCATCTGAAAATGCAGATGAAAAAAATGTAAAGAATGCACTTGAAAAAGTGGGATACAAAGCAGAGGAACTTGTTTGATTTTCTACCTACTTCCTTGCTTCGGTTACTTCTGCGGTAGTTACTGCAGAAGCTTTATTTCCAAAACTATTTCTTACATAAGTTAATACATCAGCAATCTGCTTATCTTTTAATATAGTACCTAGCGCAGGCATTGGATTGTTGTAAGTTTTATCATTGATGGTTACATTTTTTAAACCATTTAAAACTATTTTAACCAGTGGCTGTTTTTCACCTAGTACAAAAGAACCCTGGATTAATGAAGGGCTCATATTAGGAACGCCGCCGCCATCTGCCTGGTGGCAGGAAATACAATATTTTTTGTAAACAATTTCACCAGGTTTTTTCTGTTGCTGAAAAGTATAAGCTTCTTCCCGCTTTTCAGAAGGTTGGTATTTAAAAGCACTCACTATAAGAAAACCAAAAACGGCCATCAGAAATCCAGGAACGAAATTCTTTTTCATCCATTTATTTTTTATATGAGATTTTAAAAATAGTTCCTTTAACATCGTCGGAAACATAAAGCGAACCATCGGGCCCTTGCGCTAATCCACACGGGCGGTGCTCGGCTCTCCCAGGCGACATGATCACTTTTTGACCGGCAAATCCATTGGCAAAAATTTCCCATTTGCCTGAAGGTTTCCCATCTTTAAATGGAACAAATACTACAAAATACCCCGCTTGTGGCTCAGGGCTTCTGTTCCATGAACCATGAAAAGCTATGAAAGCACCGTTCTTATATTTTTCAGGAAATTGATTGCCTGTATAAAACAACAAGTCATTTGGTGCCATGTGGCCTGGAAATGCCATTACCGGGTTTAAATATTTTTCGTCGGCCATTTTCTTTCCGTCTCCTCCATATTCAGGCATCAGAATTTGCTTTTTCTGAATCTGGTCATAATAAATATAAGGCCAGCCGGCATTATCACCTTTGTGAATTTCGTACATACATTCTGCAGGAAGAATAGAAGAGGTTTTTGCATCATAATATTGTGGAAATAAATCGTGCAGCTGGTCGCGGCCATGTTGCATTACAAAAAGCACGTTATCCTTTTGGTTCCAATCCAATCCTACCACATTGCGCAAACCTGTAGCATAATGAACGCCATCTCCATAATGCTGAGCCATTTTATCTGCTTTAAATTGCCAGATGCCACCGGCTGAATCCAGGATCGGGCAGCCAGGCCTTCCCATTGAACCAGGCGTACGGTCCTGTACCTGGCAAGAATTAGAATAAGCACCTACGTTTACATATAAATTTCCATCGTTGTCAAAAGTGATGGATTTTGAATTGTGTTCTCCGTGATCCAATAAACCTGTAACAATTGTTTCCGGTTGTGTGGGATTTTCAACTTCGCCTTTGTCATTTAATTTATAGCGGTATACATCAGTGTTGGATGAAGCATACAAATAACCACCATGAATCCGCATTCCGGTTCCTCCGTAATCTCCAAATCCATTTTGCTCTTGAAATTTGCCATTGTTGCTTTTCAGAAAAAGAATCCCTTTCCCATTTTTAGCACTACCGAGTTTTGCATAAATATCTCCCTCTTTTGTAACAGAGATATGCCTTACTTCGCCGAGATTATTTGCAACAATAGATGCACTGAAACCCGCCGGTAGAGCCAATCCAGCGTTATCGCCAAAAGGTGTTTGCGGCGAAATATTTTTAAAAGATAAAGTGCCGGCTACAATAGCCACTCCAATTAACACCGAAAAGAGAAATTTATTTTTCATGGGAGAATATTTTAAATATTTGAAATAATAATTTTAAAATGTACTAACTGTTACAAAGTTAAATCAATTAAAATAATGGATTTTTAAAGTTGAATTTTTAGATACCAATGCTTTCAATTCATGATCACTTTAAAGATAGATTAAAAACAAAAAATGCCATTTAAAGTTGGTTTACTATAAAAATGAATTTTGAGTTTATCTGTTTCTTTTTTTTCAAACTTTAATCAGGCTTTACTTTTTTTAATTTCAATCTTCCAATCAAAAACCTTGCTCAATTTTCCTAAAGATTTTTAATTATTTTTCCCTGAGGAATATTGCGGTTCAAATTCATAAAATAAAAATCACTATTAGAAGTTCGTTTACTGGTAAAAAAACTAAAATAAAGAAAATGGCTTGGGTAATAGGAAGGATATGCCAAAGAAATCAACAGCGGCAGGTATTTTTTTTACTGTTTTCCTCTTCACCTATTCTCAAATCTTTCACCATTAAACCCTTAACTTTAATCATTTTTATTATTAGGTTCAGTTTAAAAAGATTCTTATATGATTTCTCTCCAAAATGTGGTGAAAATTTTTGGTAATACTACAGCCGTTGATGATATTTCGTTCGAAGTAAAAGAAGGAGAAAATATTGTTTTACTTGGAACGAGTGGTTGTGGCAAAACCACAACTTTGAGAATGATTAATCGCCTTACGGAAGCCTCATCGGGAAAAATCAGCGTTAACGGAAAAAATATTAAAGAAGTTCAACCCGAAGAATTGCGAAGAAATATCGGGTATGTTTTGCAACACAATGGCCTTTTTCCTCATTACACGATAGCTGAAAATATCGCTATTGTTCCGCAACTTTTAAAATGGCCACAACAAAAAATTGCAAATCGAATTTCTGAATTGCTGGAGCAGGTTCATCTTCCTCAAAATATTTTATCACTTTACCCACAACAATTAAGTGGCGGGCAACAACAAAGAATCGGGCTAGCACGGGCGCTGGCAGCCGATCCGCCGGTATTGTTAATGGATGAACCTTTCGGAGCTCTGGATGCTATCACGAGAAATAATATTACCAAAGAATTTTCCCGGCTTGAAGTGTTGAAAAATAAAACCATCGTTTTGGTCACTCATGATATTCGCGAAGCTTTTGAATTGGGTGACCGGATTTTACTCATGGACAAGGGAAAAATTGTGCAACAAGGAAAACCCACGGAACTTTTATTTCATCCAAAAAACCAATTTGCTTCTGAATTTTTTTCTACTCAAAAAATGCAGCTTGAATTGAATTCTGTTTTTTTAAAAGACATTTTTCAGCATCTCGTAAATGAAAATACCAACGGTAATAATTTGCCTGTTACTGATGAATTCATGAGTTTATGGGAAGCCATCGAGTTGCTTCAAAATAATCACCAGGATTTTATTTCCATAAAAAATACTTCTGGGGAAATAAAACACGCAGGCTACAACTCTTTATTTACAGGCCTTGAGGCGCTAAAGCAACAAAGCCATGAATGACGCTCCTTCTCTTTTTGATTTTATGAAAGAGCAATCCGGCAAAATACTTGACCAGTTATTGCAGCATATCGGCTTGACTTTTATTTCATTATTATTTGCGGTAATCATTGGTGTTCCACTGGGGATTTTTATTTCCCGGAAAAGAAAATTTTCTGCGCCTGTTTTGGGCTTTACCAATATTTTACAAACTATCCCAAGCATTGCATTGCTCGGTTTTATGATTCCGCTTTTAGGTATTGGGCCTGTGCCGGCAATAGTTGCTTTATTTCTTTACGCGCTGCTTCCTATCGTCAGAAATACTTTTACCGGAATTACTGAAGTAGATAAAACGGTTGTAGAATCTGCAAAAGGAATGGGTATGACAAATAACCAGATTCTCAGAAAAGTAGAACTGCCTTTATCCATGTCTGTTATACTCGCCGGAATTCGCACCGCAACGGTTATAAATGTTGGCGTGGCAACACTTGCCTCTTATATTGGCGCGGGAGGCCTGGGCGAATTTATTTTTGGAGGAATTGCATTGAACAATACCAACATGATCCTGGCAGGTGCTATTCCGGCAGCTTTGCTCGCCATATTTTTGGATTTTCTTTTATCACGCTTACAGAAAATAAATTTGAAAAAAGTAAGAACCGCGTTTTGGCTATTGCCTGTTTGCTTCGTGCTTCTTTCTTCCTTTTATTTATTGCCTGATTTTTACCGGAGTAAAATGCTCGCCGGTTTTACCCCGGAGTTTATGGGAAGAAAGGATGGGTATTTAGGATTAAAGAAAGTATATGATCTTAATATCCGGACGGTAGTAATCAGCGATGCAGTCATGTATAAGGCGGCTTATGAAAAAAAACTGGATGTGATAGACGGATACAGTACCGATGGGCGCCTGAAAGCTTTCAATTTGGTCATTTTAAAAGATGACAAGGGAATATTTCCACCGTATTATGCGGCGCCTGTCGTCAGAGAAGAAGTGTTACAAAAATACCCGGAATTAAAAAATGTTTTGAATCAATTGGTTGGAAAGATCAATGATTCAATAATGACAGAATTGAATTACCGTGTAGACTATTTGAAACAATCTCCTGAAAAAGTGGCAAAGGATTTTTTAATGGAACAAAGTTTGTACAAGGATCCCTTAATCGCTAATGAAGGAACGGTTAGAATTGGTTCAAAAATTCTTGGTGAACAGTATATCCTGGCGGCGATGTATTCGATGTTGATAAAGGGAAATACTCATTTGCAGGTAGAAACAAAAACCGGTTTGGGCGGAACGAAGATTTGTTTTGATGCTTTGACAAATAACCAGATCGATATGTATTCGGAATATACTGGTACAGGGCTTATGGTAATTTTACAAGCGCCGGATTCCGTTGTTGAAAAACTGGGAAGCAACAAAGAAAAGGTGTATGATTATGTGCAGCAGCAGTTTTTAAAAAAATACAATTTGGAATGGTTAAAACCAATTGGATTTAATAACACGTATGCATTAATGATGCGTAAAAAACAAGCTGAAGATTTAAAAATTTATAGTATTTCAGGACTTGTAAATTATTTAAACAAAAAATGAAATGGATTTATTAAAAAAATATAAAGAAGTTAGAAAATATACGGAAGATATCTGCAAACCCCTACACACAGAGGATTACGTGGTGCAGCCGATAGTAGATGTAAGCCCCCCTAAATGGCACATCGGGCATGTTACGTGGTTTTTTGAAACGTTTGTTTTAAAACCAAACGTGAAAGATTATAAAGAATTTGATGCGAATTATAATTACGTATTCAACAGTTATTATGAAAATGCCGGAGCGCACGTAATTCGCACAGACCGTGGAAATCTGAGCCGCCCGACTGTAGAAGATATTTACAATTATCGCAAACATGTGGATGAAGCAATGTCGCAGTTTTTGCAAAATCCGGTTTCAAAAGAAGTGGAAGATCTTTTAGTAATTGGATTTAATCATGAGCAACAACACCAGGAACTTTTAATGACGGATATAAAATACATCCTTGGAAATAATCCTTTATTTCCTTCTTATAAAAAGCAAATTGATAGTAAACCAACAAATAATGCTGATTCGGGTTTTGTAAAAATAAAAGAAGGCATTTATGAAATTGGATTTGATGGTGAAGGGTTTTGCTTCGATAATGAATTGAACAGGCATCGGGTTTTTTTAAACAATTTCAGCATTTCAAAAAACCTTGTTACCAATAAGGAATATCTTGATTTCATGAACGCTGGTGGTTATAAAGATTTTAATTTTTGGCATTCTGACGGATGGGCCTGGGTAAAGGAAACCAAGGCGGAAAGCCCGATGTATTGGTATTTAATTGATGATAAATGGCAAAATTATACGCTGGAAGGTTTAAAAGCAGTGGACATGAAGGAGCCAGTTTGCCATATCAATTTCTATGAAGCTTCAGCATATGCTGCCTGGAAGGGAATGCGCCTTCCGACTGAGTTTGAATGGGAAATAGCCGCTTCTCAGTTTGATTGGGGGCGCCGTTGGGAATGGACCGAAAGCGCTTATCTTCCTTATCCCGGATTTTCAAAAGCCCCCGGCGCTATAGGTGAATACAATGGTAAATTCATGGTGAATCAACAAGTGCTTCGCGGCGCTTCTGACGTTACTTCACCGGAACACAGCCGCATTACTTACCGTAATTTTTTTCAACCCAATCTTCGTTGGCAATACACAGGAATACGATTAGCACAATAAAAAATATGACTCAATTTTTAACAGATGTGCTGAAAGGCCTTCAATCTACCCCGAAGTATTTAGACTCCAAATATTTTTACGACAAAAAAGGTGATGAAATTTTTCAGAAGATAATGGATAGTGAGGAATATTACCTGACCAATGCTGAGATGGAAATATTTTCAACACAACAATCCTCCATCGCCGATGAGGTTTTAAAAAATACAAAACAATTGGATGTGATAGAATTCGGGCCAGGCGATGCTACGAAATCTATTCATTTATTAAAAGAATTAGCTGAGCGCAAAGCAATCGCTAATTATTTCCCTATCGATATTTCAAAAAACATAATCGGTTTTTTGGATAAAAGCCTGCCAATTCAAATACCGGGAGTTGACGTTCATGGTTATGCGGGAGAATATTTTGAAATGCTTTCGGCTGTTAATAAAATTTCGTCCAATAAAAAGTTAGTATTATTTCTCGGCGCCAATATTGGTAATTTTAAATTTAATGAAATGCCGGTGTTTCTTCAGAAACTCAGGAGATCGCTGTCAGAAGGGGATATGGTTTTAATTGGTTTCGACCTGAAAAAAAATCCATACAAAATACTGGCAGCGTATAATGACTACGAAGGATATACAAGCGAATTTAATTTGAATCTGCTGAGCCGAATCAATAAAGAATTAAAAGGAAATTTTGTAGTGGATAATTTCGAACATTATGCTATGTACGATCCATCGAGCGGTGCTTGTAAAAGTTTTTTAATTTCTGCCAAAAAACAATCAGTGCAAATCAATGGAACTGAAATTGATTTTGAAAAAGATGAATCCATTTTTATGGAGGTTTCTCAAAAATATTCCGTAAAGGAAATCAATGAATTTGCACAACGGACGGGTTTTAAAAATAACGCTGATTTTTTTGACAGCCATCATTATTTTGTGGACGTGATACTCAGGTGTATTTGATAAAAAAATACTTTTTTATTTTAGCACCAATAGTAAACTAACAAATTTTAATGATTTTTATTTTAAAAAATAAAGCCATTAAATATTAAATTTGCAATCCCATTGCCCGATAGTATAATGGTAGTACAGCAGATTCTGATTCTGCTTGTCTTGGTTCGAATCCAGGTCGGGTAACTTAAAAATGATAACTAAAGTAACATTTTATTTATCTAATAATTGACTCCGTAGCTCAGTTGGTAGAGCAATTGACTCTTAATCAATGGGTCCAGGGTTCGAGTCCCTGCGGGGTCACAATATCTTATTTCTCTATAGTTCTAATTCTTTTATTAGCGGCTATTTATTGGTATCGAAAAATAAAAAGCACTTCCTTTTCCAGGTTTGCTTTTCAGGTATATCTTGCCGTGGTGCCGCTTTAAAATTTCATATGAAATGAATAGCTGAAGCTATTTTTTCATCTACTATTAATCTTCCAAAATTTCTCTATCCCATTTTGCCAGGTCAGCACCTGCATGATAGGTACTGTACAGGAATTCAAGTAAGGCCTTCGCTGGATTTTCTGCTCTTTGTACTTCTGAATAAGGCAAAATAAATTCACACAGCGTTGTATTGTAGTATGCCCCACGGGGCTGAATGCTCACTGTTTTGTAGCCCTCGGGCTCAGGATATAGATAACAATAAAATGCAGGCTCAGGCAGTATGTCATTTCCTGTCCAAAAGCCCGCGCTGCTTACTTCCCGGCAATAAGCTTCTACCGCTACCCAATCAGGCATGCCCGGCACGCCACCCGGATGCTTGGGTGCTCTTCTGCCGGAGAAAAAAGAAAGTGCTAAATCAAAACCTCCCCAGAAAAAATGAATTGGACTGCATTTTCCTTTAAAGCCGCTTCTGAATTCCATAAACACTTCCTGGATTCTTAATAAGGCAATATGAAAAGTGGTAACCTGGTCATCATCATAAGTTGCATTGATAGTATCTTCTTTAAATGGTATGGGATTTGCCAGTTCCACAGGAACAGGTTTTATTGTGATATCAATTCCTAATTCACTCAGCTTTTCAAAAATTTTCTTATAAAATCCTGCTACCGAAATTCCATGCAAATCGAAACTTCTAAACTCATTTTTGTCTGTTTTAATTTTTAGCTGATGTTCAATAAAATCAAAATCTATCTGGAAGTTTTCATTCTTATAAGGCATAATTTGAGTCGTCAAACCAGTAGGTGTAATGTGCAGCGTGATATGCCATGAATGATTTACCCAAGGCAGAGTTGCCAATTTTATTTTGCCTACTATCTGGGTAAACATGTGTAATGTATCGTAAGTTGGTTTACCTTTTTGGTAAGAAAGCTCTGGCCATTTTTGTTCCATAATTTTTAATTTATTCTATTTCGCAGTTCTAAAAATAAACAATTTATACTTTACTTATCTGGCTGCAATTCTATTTAAAAAATATTCTCTAATCGGCCTTTTCCTCAGATTCATGTTATACCGAACGAAAATAAGAATCATTGATATTTGTTGCTTTACTAGTGAATTAGATGCTTGCATAAAGAGAAGTAAGCAAGTAATCAATTGTCTTTTATTTGTCATTTGTTTGTGAGTAATATTATTTTCAATTTGCAGTGGCCTTCCCGTGTTTACTTTCGCATAATCTTACAGAGTTGAATCATTTTGACAAGAAATAAATTTTTGAGTAGTAGGCAAGATTAGCTTTTGAACTCTTTATTATTTATTGATTTCAGAATTTGATCCAAAGATTTTTAATGTTTTCGAAGTTATGCTCCCTACTCCTGGCTTATTTTCAAAATTAAACAGTAAAATAAAATTATATCTCATGAAATTAAATTTACCGCCTGCCTTGTACAACAAACTAATTGTTATTCTAGTATTATTATTTTGTTTTCAATTTACTTTTGCACAGCAATCCAATGCTGTCACAGGGCATGTTACAGATGCATCCGGCAAAAAGCTTTCCGGTGTAACCGTAAACCTAAAAGGCAAAAACACATCCACACAAACTGACAACGATGGCCGGTTTTCTATTAATGCCGATGTCGGCGATGTCCTGGTTTTTACCTCTGTTGGATATCAAAAAAAAGAAGTAAAAATAAGTAGCCAATCTGAAATAAATATTTCTTTAAGCACCGAATCTGAAAGCCTCAATCCGGTAGTGGTAACCGCTTTGGGGATACGCAGAGAGAAAAGGTCCCTTGGTTATTCAGTAACCACAGTGGCCGGATCATCACTAACCGAGGCCCGTGAAACAAATTTCGTGAATGGATTAGAAGGAAAAGTTGCCGGTGTAAATGTAAGTAATGTTGCAACCGGCCCGGGTGGCTCAGCGAACGTAGTAATAAGGGGTATTTCAGACATTACCGGATCTAACCAGCCATTGTATGTAATAGATGGTATCCCCATGCAAAATTCTACTTATACTCAAACTGATGTCAGTGGTGGCTATGGCGGTGCAGATGGTGGAGATGGCACCATCAATATCAATCCTGATGATATAGAAACGGTTACGGTATTAAAAGGTGCTGCCGCAACAGCATTATACGGTTACCGTGGAAGTAAAGGGGTTATATTAATCACTACAAAATCAGGAAAAAATGCCAAGGGTGCCGGTGTGGAAATCAATTCAAATTATGTAATACAAAATGTAATGGATAATACTGACTGGCAAAAAGTTTATGGCCAGGGTAATAACGGAAATAAACCTATTAATGGAAGTGATGCCTTCGAAACAGGTTTATCAAGTTGGGGCGCAAAACTGGATGGCTCGCCTGTTTACCAGTTTGATGGCGTACAAAGGCCTTACAGTGCTGATAAAGGAAATATAGGAAGATTTTACAAAAATGGCGCTGCTGCCACCAATACTATTTCGTTTAATAAAAACCTGGGTGATGAAGGAAGCATTCGGTTTTCAGCCAGCGATCTTGATAATAAAAGTATCATTCCAAATGCCGGGTTTCAGCAACAATCATTTTCACTTTCTACTAATTACAAATTATCGAAGCACCTGGAGCTTCAATTAAAAGGGCAATATATTAATGCCTATACTCACAATCGCCCGAGCGTTTCTGATGCTCCCGGCAGCGTCAATTTTGCCACTTTATTTCTACCTCCAAATGTAAACATTGCCTCACTTGCACCGGGCTATAAGGAAGATGGATCTGAAAACCAATTCCTGGATGATGCGTATACTACGAATCCTTATTTTGCAGCTTATAAATTTATTAATAATACACTTCGTAACCGTTTTATTGGTTCTGCTGACCTGCGGTACACTTTTGACGATGGGCTTTACCTGCAATTAAGAGCTGGTGAAGATTATTTTGCCGATAGGAATACCAATGTAACTCCCAACGGTACTGCTTATCAGCCTGATGGGTTTATGTCAGAAGAAAACTATAAATCAACAGAACTCAATGTAGATGCTATAATCGGTAAAGATTTTAAAGTGGCAAAAGATTTTAAAGTCTCAGCCCTTGCAGGTGTTAACACCCGCAAAGCAGTAGTTGATGACCTCAACGCCCAGGGCAATACTTTTGAAACGCCTTATTTATATACCATCGGCAACCTGGCCAGCCCTACAGAGTTTACAAACAATCCAGTTGTAATTAATAAATCCATCTATGGAACACTGAATTTTGCTTATAAAAATTATTTATACCTGGGTGTTACCGGCCGCAACGACTGGTATTCAACACTTGCGCCAGGCAAAACAAATTACTTTTACCCTTCGGTCAGCGGCTCCTTCGTATTTTCCGAATTGCTTCATATAACGGCGATGGATATGGGAAAATTAAGAATTGGCTATGCGAATGTGGGCGGCGAAGCTGATAATCCTTATCAAACTATACTGGGCTATAATAATATTGGTAACCTAAACGGATACCCTATAGGAAATATATCTAATGGTGGTACAGTGCCAAATGACAAATTACAACCTTCTTCTGCTACAGAACTTGAAGTTGGTACCGAAATGGATTTCTTTGAAAACAGGCTTCATCTCGATATATCCCTATATAATAAAAAAGAGAACAGGGAAGTAATTCCGGCTGTGACATCGAGTACTTCAGGATATAATGCCGTTTTACTTAACTCCGGTACAATTGAAAATAAAGGCATTGAATTGTTGGTAACAGGTGATATTGTCAAGTCAAAAAACTTTACCTGGACGGAAACATTTAATGGCACCTATAATGAAAATAAGGTGTTGTCACTTTCTAACGGCTCTTCAAACTATCCGCTTGGTTATTCCCGGGCGGGGGAAGACGAAGGAGTTGGGGTAGCGTATATGTCGCAAACGATTGGAAAATCTGCTTATCAAATATATGTGGCAGACCCGGTGCGCGATGAAAAAGGAAATATCGTAATTGACCCAACAACAGGAGCTCCGGAACAAGGCACTAACTATGTAGATGTTGGATCTGGTATTGATCCATGGTATGCGGGCATCACCAGTGAATTCAAATACAAACATTTTAATTTTTCTTTTCTTATAGATGGAAAATTTGGCGGTAAAATATTTTCGGGAACTAATTATTATGCCTACCAATTCGGTTTGGCAAAAACAACCCTTCCCGGCAGAGATTTAAGGTATGGAACTAGTCAACTTTATCCGCAGGATTATTACTTTCAGGTTAGTAATAACAACCCTGCTATTTTTGTTTATGATGCAAGCTTCATTAAATTAAGGCAGATTTTATTTGGTTATACTTTTCCCGGAGGAATGTTTCATAATAAAATCCAGGGAATCAGTTTAAACTTCGTAGCCAGGAATATTTTTACCATAATGAAGCATACGCCTAATATTGATCCTGAGTCTAATTATTCTAACGGCCCTCAAGGTATCGAACAAGCTCAAGTGCCTTACACCAGGACATTTGGGCTTAATCTCAACGCAAAATTTTAATGATTTTTAAAAGAACTTTTATATGAAATTATCATCTAAATATTTACCCGCCTTAGCTGTTTTTCTGATTGTTTTTTCTTCCTGTAAAAAGGATTTATTACAAACAAACACGGACCCGAATTCAGTTTCTGTTACTGTATTTGATCCAAATAATATACTTACCGCCACTCAGCTTTATTATACGGGTAGCACGGATAACGCAATAGAAGTTGAAGAAACCGAAATAGAAGGGGCTGGATGCTTTATTCAGCATTGGGCTTCCACATCCGGTTATTTTTTTGGTGACAAATATCTTTCAAGCCCTGGAGGATGGGGCTCATTTTTTGATCACGTGTATCTCGATCAGGTAAAAAATGCGGTAGACCTTTGTGTTACTACAGCTGGTAAACCCCAATATGCCAACCTTCACCAAATAGGAAGAATCATGAAAGCATTGATATTTGAACGCATTACAGATGTGTATGGTGATGTACCCTATTTTGATGCAGGGCTTGCTTATCATGGCGGGATTTATTTTCCTAAATATGATAAGCAAAAAGATATTTATGCAGATTTGTTGAAAGAGGTTTCAGAAGCTGTAGATAGCCTTGATGAAAACGGTGACAAACCAGTGGGTGACATGTTTTATTCTCAATCTGCTGACCAGATCGGCGAATGGAAAAAATTTGGAAACACATTGCTACTCCGTATGGCTATGCGCTTAACCAAAGTGGATCCGGCTACTGCCCAATTATATGTGAAGAAAGTTCAGGGCCTTACAATGTTAAGTAACGATGATAACGCGATTGTTCAACATGGCACCAATGACCCTCTTACTATAAACCGCATTTACAGGGGAATTGGTGAAGATGGCTCCATTCAATTATCCGGGCAGATAAGTAAAACATTTATTGATTTTCTAAAGAATAACATCGACCCGCGCTTGCCTGTGCTTGCATACGTTTATGATACAAGTTTTGCTCCGGGAAACGACCCATACAACCCACCAGGCTCGGCTGATCCCGCGGCCCAGGTTGGCTTACCAAACGGCTATGATGCAGGAAGTACATCACATGGTATTATAAACTATCCGGGTTATTTAGGAAATACCAATTTATATTCCCGCCCAAGCCCGATCATATTTAATGCTACTGCACCAACACTGGTACTAACTTATGCTGAATCTGAATTACTATTGGCAGATGCTGCAAAGCGTTGGGGTATTGGTGATGCACAAACACACTATGACAATGGTGTCCTTGCAGCTATAACTGAATTGTCGGCTTATGGCCCTGCCGGCACTATAAGTGATAATGACGCACAGGCTTATTTGGATGCGCATCCCTATAATGATGCTAAAGGCCTTGAAATGATCAATACACAGTTTTGGGCTGCAACGTTTTTTAATGAATACGAGGCTTGGAGTAATTATCGCCGCACAGGTTACCCGGTGTTGGTGCCTGTCAATTATCCCGGCAGCCAGTCTCCCAATGCTATACCCAGAAGAATGGCTTACTCTACCGTTGATAAGCAAGTAAATTCGGCTAATTACAGCGCAGCGGTTTCTGCATTGCAGGGCGGAGATAAAATTACCAGCCGCGTATGGTGGGATACTCCTTAATTTGAAAAACTGATACATAGTTTTAGCTGGAATTAAAAAAGTAAGTGCCCGTCTTTCTGCTCTTTTTAGGATGAGATTGACGGGTAAATTACTTCAAAGTATTTCGTTTAACCTTTTTTCGATGGTGTTTTTTCTGCAACTGCGGACACCACCATGCCACTCTTGGTTACAAAATGAAATATAAATAAAAAAGAACCGGCCGAAATCCTTCAGAACAATTTTTGCCACTTTAAAAAATTCAAATTAATTTCAACCAATAAAAAATATTGTTATGGAAAATCAGGAAATATGTGATCATATCCGGGAAATAAAAGAGCTGAAACAACCAAAAGAACTGGTATGCGAAGAATGTATAAAAATTGGAAGTAATTGGGTGCATTTGCGGACTTGCCAGACTTGCGGCGCTACCTTGTGCTGCGACCAATCACCAAACAAGCACATGACTAAACATTATCATCATACCCATCATCCGGTAGTTATTTCCGCTCAGCCTGGGGAAAAATGGATGTGGTGTTATGTAGATGAAAATTTTGCAGATTACGAATAAAATATTTCTCTGAAGTTACTTATTAGAATCATGGGTATTCGTGATTATATAATTTTAATTATGTGTTTTCAAATTGGGTTATTTTTAAATTCTGGTTTGATAGGAACCTTTACAACCCATAACAGTAAACGAACAAATAATAAAGATTTTTATTTTCCAGCCATATCTTTTTTATTCTTTTTGAGTTTGTGAAAATACTTTCTGAATGTTTTTCTGTTGTTGTTTCTATGTGTTACTTTTAAAAAAAGAAGTCAATGAATCAGTTGCATGTTGTATTTGATCCTGCTGCTTTTTCCATTCGGGGCTATTAAAATATTCCTGAACTTTTGATGCATTCTTTTTAATTAACTCCTGCTGCTTTTTCCATTCATCACTGTTGAAATATTTTTTCATCTCTTCGCCGCTTTTCTTCATTATATTCTGTTGCTTTTCCCAATCGGGGCTGTTGAAATATTTTTTCATTTCTTGGCCATTTTTCTTCATCAGCTCTACCTGGTTTTTCCATTCTTTATTATTAAAATCCTGGTTCTTCTTCATCAGTTCAATTTGCTTTTTCCATTCTGTACTGTTGAAATGGCTTTCAATATCTTCAGCATTTTTCTTTATCAAATCTTGTTGTTTTTTCCATTCGGGGCTATTAAAATATTTTTTCATTGCAAGCGCATTTTCCTGCATCAGATTTTGCTGTTTTTTCCACGCATCACTTTGAAAATATTTCTGCATTTCATCGGTACTCTTTTTAATAGCTTCCTGTTGTTGTTCCCATTCTTTACTGTTGAAATAATCAGTAGTTAGTGGAAGTGAATCATTCAATTTACCTAAAGGTGGAAGTGGCGGTTGTGGCGGTAAAGGTGCTATCGGCGGATTAGGCGGCATAGGCGGTAAAGGAGGTAAAGGATGTAAAGGATGTACTCCATTTTCCTTTATCGCAACCGGTGGCTGGGGAGGCAGGGGAGGTAATGGTGCTATTTCTTTTGGAACAGAATCCATCAACGATTTGAAATTAAAAAAAGTAGAAAAAGAGGTCATCGAGGCTTGGCTTTCTTTTACAATCATTTTCTGATGATCATTTGAAACTACCTTATTTTCTGACGGGCTCAGCCAGGATACAGAAAATGTTGCCATTACTAATATTAATAAAGTAATAAATTTTTGACGGGCATTAAGAGGATTATTTTTCATTTCCATAATTTTTTTGATACGGTGAAATAATTGTGAACGTTTGCCAATGGCAGTCATTATTAAAGGAGAATATTTCATGGGTTCTTCCAGGGCCAGAAGTGCCCGGGCATAGTGATATGGATCAGACAATTGCAGTACCATTTCATCACAACAATTTTCGCGTTCTTCACGAATTTTGTTAGTGATCCACCATGCAAAAGGATTGAAGAATAGAATAGCGTCAAATACAGATTGCAAAATGTTTAACACGTAATCATTGCGTCGTATATGCGCCAATTCATGAAGCAAAATCGCTTCAAATTGTTGAGGTGATAAATGATTCATTAAAGCCAATGGTAACAGGATAACAGGTTTCAGGAAACCAATCATCACCGGAGTATTTACTAAACCAGAAAAATAAGTTTTCAATGGCTTAGTGATATTCATTCTTTTAGAAAGTTGAATAATATGAGCCTGCCAATCTGAATCTAATTCAAAAATCTCCTTTTTTTTAAGCTGATTGGTTTGAAAAAAATTAATTGAAAGCCTCAACGAATACCAAAAAATACCCAGCAGGTAAAAGCCGACAAACCATGGTAAATATTCATTTAAAAAGGATAAAGAGAAAATGGAAGAAATTGAAGTGGAATTTTGTTCAAAAGGCGTATTAATAAAAGAATAGTTACCGGATATTTGCTGATAAAATGTTTCACTCTGAGCAATATAAAATTGGCGAATAAAGGTAATAACAAACAGTAAAGCTAAGCCAAGGTACCCTATGTATGAAAGGGAATATTTGATGCGTGAGGAAGCATTAGGAATTAATTTTAATACGATCCGAAGGCATAGAAATACTATAAAAGCCTGGCCGATGCTATATAATATCGTATGGCCAAGCGCTTGAGCAGCAGGTGAAAAAAGAAAATTAATTTGATTCATTGTTTTACATTTTAATCAATGAGAATTTCAGGTTTATATTTGATTTTTCTTTTTTGATGTGTCTTTATTTTCCATTTCATCCAGGTATTTTTTAATCTCCCTGATTTCTTCTTTTGAAGCACGGTGGTTTCCCAAAGCATGCATTACGAGTTTGGCTGGTGAGCCTTTAAATAATCCATTGATCATTTTATTTACGGCCTGTTTCTGAATCGATTCTTTTTTGACTGCAGAAGTATAAATATGGGTTTTTGAATCATCATTACGATTCAATAAACCCTTTTCATTCATGATCTGCATTAGTTTTAAAGTAGTGGTATAGCCAGTTTCTTTAGTTTGTGAAAGTATATCGTGTATTTCACGAACGGTGGAATCTCCTTTTTCCCACAGTACTTGTAAAATCTCCATTTCGCTTTCGGTGGGCTTGCCTGGTTTTAAATTCTTCATTATTTATTGCTTTACTACGAATTGTTTCGTACACGAATGTACGAACAGTTTCGTAATTGAAAAAAATAAAAAATGATTTTAGGAAATTTTAACGAATGGGAATTGGTGAAAATGAAAAGCCGTTGTTTGTGCAACAAAAATGTAACACTAACAACGGTATAAAGAAATTGATTATAAAATTACTGCTGCAAATAACTCCCTACCTCATCTATTTCATCATAATTCCCTATCCCTTTTGGGTTTAATCCCCATTCATTAGGCCCTGAATTGCTGTCGGTAAATAATAAAACCAGTAACCAGATAGGGCCTGCTATTGGTATTAAACTTATAAGAATAAACCAGCCGCTTTTGCCCACATCATGAAGCCTTCTTGCACAAATTGCAAGCCCGGGAAGTAAAACTGCCAGGACATAAATAAGGTAGCAATAGCCGTAAGGGGAATTAAAGGTGCCATTATAAGTCTCTAATTTAAAGGTAGTTCCTAAAGCATGGTCGAGCACGACGGCCACGATTGCAAAAATAAAATTGAATAAGGCAAAATACCAGTATTCGCTTCGCCTTGCCCTACCTGAAAAAATTGCATATTTCTTTAAAGCATTTAGATAGTAATTCATTAGGTTTATTTTAATAATTTAAAATAAACAACGAAAAAAATAAAAGAATTATTTTATTATCAAAAGAAAATAATAATGATTTGTCTCTTTAGCCAAAATGAAAATCGGTATTATTTGTTGCTTCACTACAACTTTAAAAATAAAATTACTTTCAACAGCAAATAAAAAAGCCACAAAAAATTGTGGCTTTTTTTTAAGAATATTTCCAGGTTTATTATTCTGGCGTATTGTCTAATGTGAGTGGGTATTCAAAAGGTTCATTATAACCCGGATAAACTCCTGTGATTGTAATGTCTGTTTGGTTGCCGATTTGACTTTTTAAATCATCAAGGGTATTTACAGTTTTGCCATTTACTTTGGTGATGATAAAACCGTCGCGCATCCTGGTTTGGTCGTTTAAAGCTCCATCATTTATTTTCACTACAACCACTCCTCCGGTCAGGCCATATTGTTTCGCTTTTGTAGGGGTAAGTGTTGTTAATTCAGCACCCAGTTTGTCTACCATGGTGCTTGGTTTTACAATATCATAATTTCCTGCGTTATTTTTCAAAGTAACATTAAATGTTTTTTCAGTTCCGCTGCGGTCAACTGTGACATTTATTTTATCTCCCGGCCTGAAATTACTTAATTGTTCCTGCAGTTCTGAACCTGAATTTACCGGAACATTATTTATTTTTTTGATGACATCCCCTACCTGTATTCCTGCGGCTTTGGCAGCGCCATCGCTTACCAGGTCGGTAATGTAGATACCATCAACACTAGCTGGAACTTTCGCTTGTTGTTTTTGGTCATCTGACAGGCGGCTGGCATCAATAAATGTAGCTCCCAAAAATCCTCTTTGAACGCTACCATATTTAATTAGGTCATTCACCACTTTCTTTACAATATCTACAGGTATTGCGTAAGAGTATCCGCTATAATAACCAGTAGGAGAAGCGATTGCAGAATTGATGCCGATCAATTGGCCACTAGTATTTATCAAAGCACCTCCACTGTTTCCTGGATTAACGGCGGCATCAGTTTGTAAAAAAGATTCTACCGCTAACTTTTGGCCACCGGTCCTGTCATGATTTAATCCAAGAAATTGCGATTTCGCGCTAATGATACCAGCAGTTACAGTTGCTTCAAGATTCAGCGGATAGCCGATCGCTAAAACCCATTGCCCAATTTTAGTATCGCTGGAATTTCCATAAAGCATAAATGGTAAGTTTTTCGCGTCAATCTTTACTACTGCTAAATCATATGATGGATCGACGGCAATTACTTTTGCGATGTATTGCTTATTGTTGGCCATTGTTACAGTTACTTTATCCGCGCCTGCCACTACATGGTTGTTGGTTACGATATAACCATCATCGCTGATGATAACACCAGAACCTGAAGCACGCTCGGGCATCATGCGTTGGCTGCCGCCGCCTTGTCCGAATAATTGATTGAATAAATCATTGCCATTTCCATCACCAAAAAGATCTGAAAATGGATTTTTCTGTCCTTGTGGCAGATTATTGCTGACGGCTTTTACATCAATTGTAGTCTTGATATGCACGACTGTAGGAATAGCTGCAGAAGCGGCTTGTGTAAAATCTACCGGGCTCCCGGAAGGGCTGTTTCCGCTATCAAGAAAACCTGCATACTTGTAATTGGAAGGAACTGTTGTTTGAAAATTGGGGTTATTACTATTATGATTGTATTCGTTGTAACCAAATAGTACTCCAAGGGTGGTAACCGCACTAATTAGTACGGTAAAAAAAATATTTCTTGTTTTCATTTATGGAAATTTTTATTTTAATATAATCTTGTTTCATTTTAATCGGCCAAATCAGATCATCCCGCTTTTGCGGCTTTTATACTACCTCAAATTATATGCCTGCGAATAAAATTAAAGTAAGGATGGCCAAATTTTTTACCGTCTATTTACCTTTAACAATAAATTAAAAATTCTTTTTACTTATGTAAATAATGTTTTGTTATCAAGCCAGAAAAATTAATAGCGAAAAACAATTCCTGAAATTTCCGAATCGTAGTATTTACGGCATTCTAAGCTTTCAAGAGCTTTGTTTCAATATTATTTTTTGTTCTCAAAAATTACAAAGCCAATAAAAACTGGATTGTGTCAATTCCATCCGCATAATCGAATAAGCCTGGTGATTGCGATTGGCCAAAAGGGATATTTTTTTCGCCAACAATACATTGAACGTTTTCATCTTTTTCTAATTGTTCAAAGACAGCTTTTTCATTTTCGTAGAAGGAATAATGTAGTACGCTGACTGGTGAGAAAATACTATCATTCTCTGAAAGAATAATACTTTCATTAGACATGTAATATTTATTATTCATAATAAGAAGCGCCAGGTTATACTCATAATTGTTGCGGTATTTCGTAATATCAGAAAAGTAATCGTATTTCTTAAAAATATTTAAAAGCCTGATAAAATCATAATCTTTTGGAACAAATAATTTAGTAACATTTCTACAGCCTAATCCAAAATAAGAATACACATCATCTGCCAGCAAACTAAGCTGGCCTTCACTTTCATTCCCTGTTATAACAGCAACAGCAGTTTTATTATTCCTGATAACGGAGGGGTATTTTCCAAAATAACGATTAAAATACCGCGCTGAATTGTTGCTTCCTGTAGCAATGTAGGCGTCACAATCTTTGAGCAATTCACTTGTCTTTACAATCGAAGAAATTTTTGCATTCCAGGAAATTATCTTATCAATTAAATGTTTCAGTAACACATCGTCTTTATCTGAAAGTTTAATTACCTGCTGATGGCCGGTAATAAAAACCGATAAAAAATCGTGGAACCCTACCAAAGGAATATTCCCCGCCATAACTACACCAATCTTTTGAGGCTGTATATTATCATCAATATGATAATGATTTACCCATCCTGATAATTTATTTTCGTCAAGGTAATTTTCAGAAATATTTTTTATAGACAAGCCAATAAACTCCGGGGTAAACCATTTGTTTTTTTCATAGGCTTTCTGTTTTACAGCTTTTAGTTCATCTGAATCTTCCATTAAATATTTCCCTAATTTTACCATTATTGTAATTCTTTCCTCTAAATTCATGTTGATAAAATTATCTGTTTATATTTGTAATAATTAAAAGCAGGGCAAAATTCGTAAATAATTTTGACCTTGCAGTACTGCTTAAAACATACACAAAATGGCAATTAAAATAACTGATGAATGTATTAATTGTGGGGCCTGCGAACCCGAATGCCCTAACAATGCAATTTATGAAGGCGGAGTAGAATGGGCGCTTGCAGATGGAACTACCGTAAAAGGCGGCGTAACATTGCTTGATGGAAGCGTGATGGATTCTGAGCAACGCAATCCTCCCATAGCTAATGACATTTACTTTATAGTTCCTGATAAATGTACCGAGTGCCAGGGATTTCATGAAGAACCACAATGCGCGGCAGTTTGCCCGGTAGATTGTTGCATTCCTAACGAATTGTACCAGGAAACAGTTGAGGAATTGTTAGCAAAAAAGGATAAATTGCATATATAATTTCAAAGGTGTAAAAGCCTTTTTATAAACAGGTGATATTTCCTGTATCGGCGAGGGTATTGTAAAAATACTTTCGCTTTTTTATTAAATTGATTCCAATGGCCTTACAAAAAAAAATATTTTTTGCTTTTGGTTTATTCTTTTTGACCGTTGCTTTTCTTTCATGTAATGTAAAAAAGGAATCTCCCCAATCCACATCAACACAAGAAATAATAAGTGCTGACCTTGCATTTTCAGATATGTGCCGTCAGGTGGGAATGAAAAAAGCATTTCTTCAATATATTGATAATGAAGGAACGCTGCTGAGGCCCGATCATTTTCCAATTATAGGTGCTGACGCGATCAATTATATTAGCCAGTTAAGCGATACGGCTTATACACTTTCCTGGCAGCCTTCGAACGCTGAAATAGCTGCTTCCGGCGACCTTGGCTATACTTTTGGAATTTTTAAACTTCAATTGCCGGATACAACATTTAGCGGGACCTACGTAAACATCTGGAAAAAAGAAAAAGACGGTGAATGGAAATTTATTTTGAATAGTGATAACCCGGGAACTGGCCATCAATATTAGATAATTGAATGGTTTACTTTTACAGTAAACAAACAAATAGTACCAATTTCTATTTCAATAGAAATTTAATATTATAGTAGCCTTTCAAAATAACTTTATTGAATTAATACATGAAACTTTTTCCTGAATCTGCCTCCCAACAATTAGAATTTAATAAAATAAAAGATTTGCTCGCCAATCATTGCCGTTCAAAATACGCAATAAAAAGAGCGCAGGAATTACGTATCCATACACACAAGCGGTTTATAGAACCTGAGCTTTTGCAAACTCACGAATACAAACTGATTTTTAAAAACCATTTATATTTTCCGGATGATGCCGTTTTAAATCTAACAAAAGAATTAAAATTATTAAGCATTGAAGCTTCCGTACTTTCCGGGGAACAATTTTTGCAAATAAAAAAACTCGCTGGCGCAATACAACAAATTTTTCGCTGGTTTTTGCCTGATAGAAAAACAGCTTACCCGGCTCTGGGATTGATTATTGAACAAACTTATTTTGAAAAAACCATTGCATTATTAATTGATGAAATTCTTGATGAATACGGAATGGTGAAAGACAGCGCTTCTGAAAAGCTTGGCACCATAAGAATGTCATTATATAAAAAACGAGTTGAGTTAAAAAAGGTTTTTGCAAAAATTGTTGGTAGGTTAAACAAGCTTGGTTACCTCACAGATATTGAAGAAAGCTTTATGAACGGCCGAAAAGTGTTAGCGGTTTTTGCAGAACAAAAAAGAATGGTAAAAGGGATTTTGCATGGCGAAAGCGATAGCCGCCGAACCTCTTTTATCGAACCTGAAGAAACCACGCATTTCAATAATGAAATTCTTACGTTAGAAAATGAAGAACGAAAAGAAGTTTATGTAATTCTTCAAAAGCTCACTACAAAAATGCGCGCTTATCATTCCCTGCTTAGCATTTACCACCAGGTAATTGGCGAGTATGATTTTATACGAGCGAAAGCCAGGTTGGCGCTGGATTACAACGGAAACCTTCCTGCATTACATGATAGGGCCATTTTAAATTTGAAAAATGCTGTACATCCATTGCTATTTATTTATAATGAAAAGTTGAAAAAACCAACCGTTCCCGTTAATCTTTCTTTGGATGATAAAAACCGGATTCTTGTTATCAGTGGGCCGAATGCAGGAGGGAAAACGGTTACATTAAAAACGGCTGGCCTTTTACAAATGATGATTCAAAGCGGGTTGTTGGTTTCGTGTAGCCATGATAGTGAGTTTGGGATTTTTAAACAATTAATGATTCATATCGGTGATACTCAAAGCCTGGAATTTGAGCTAAGCACTTATTCATCGCACCTCATCAATATGAAATATTTTATGGAAAATGCTAATGGGAAAACGCTTTTTTTTATTGATGAATTGGGAAGTGGCAGCGATCCAAACCTGGGCGGTGCTTTTGCAGAAGTAATTATGGAAGAACTGGCTAAAAAACATTCCCTTGGATTGGTAACGACTCATTATTTAAACCTGAAGGTGATGGCAAATAAAGTGAACGGAATTTTTAATGGTGCGATGGCTTTCGATGAAAAAAATCTAAAGCCATTGTATAAGCTCATCATCGGAAAGCCAGGCAGCTCTTATACTTTTTCAATTGCTGAACGAATTGGGTTGCCTCAGCATTTAATTAACAGGGCAAGGGCACTCGTAGATGAATCACATTTTTCACTGGATAAATTATTGAATAGTACCGAGCAGGATCAACAACAAATGCAAGCTGATAAAAAGAAGCTTGACTTACTGATTAAAGAAAATGAGAAGCTGCAAAAAGAAATGGAGCAGTTGATGGCGAAAGAAAAACATCAACAACAAATGGAAATTTTAAAAGAACAAAACCGGGTTAATGAATCGAAATATACCTACCTCAAAGAAACGGAAAGAAAATTAAAATCACTTATCACAGAATGGAAAAAATCAGATGACAATAATAAAGTGATAAAGATGATGCAGGCTACTCTTTTTAAACAACCTGAAAAACAAATTTTAAAAAAGAAGCAACAAAAAATTGACAATAAATTTATTGAAACTAACGAATCTGTAAAACCCGGAGATAAGGTAAAAATGCAGGTAAACCAGCAGATTGGAGTGGTTACTATTATCCGTGGAAAAAAAGCAATTGTTCAGGTTGGCTCTGTGCCAATAACCGTATCAATTTCTGATTTAGTGGTCGTAAAAGAAAAAGCCAGCAGTGAATAGATCAAAACAAGAATCAGCCTTTTTTGTTTGTTTACTATAAAAAAATCAAAACCCTGTTCATATTAAATCGCTTCCTTTATAAATATTAAAATAAGCTACTAAATATTTATTGAAGAAAATAAATTATAGTTTTACTGTCATCGCCGTTCCGTTATAGGTAATTACTTTATCAGCTTTTTTAGTTTCTTTTACTCCGGCCCCTTTATTTTCACCCACTACTACAACGCTGAATTCCCTGCTTTTCAACATTCCGGGAAAAGAACCTTTTCTTGCAGAAATCGTTAACTCTTTTGCTTTATCATTCCAGTTGAAAGTGAAAGTTGCAAACTCGCCTTTTTCATAATTATAGGTATTATTCTCATCTTCATATAATGTGAAATGCCCATGAGCGCCGGGATAGATTCGTAATTCAATATTTGATGCGGGCATTTGAGTAGCATATTCCATCACAGGGCCCATAGGAATGATAGAGCCCTCACGAACATACAATGGCATTGTTTCAATTGGCGCAGCTGCATTAATTGTTTGGCCACCTTTCAATTTTTTACCTGTCCAGAAATCAATCCAACTGGTATTTTTTGGTAAATAAACTTTCCTCGTTGTTCCCAATTTATTTGAATCAATCCCAGAATACAATTGCTGGGTAACCGGGTTTACCATAAATGCCGGCCCAAACATATATTGATCGGGAATGTTATACACTGCAGGGTCGTTTCTGAAATCAAACGCCAGTGAACGCATGATTGTGTAATTATTCTGAGTTACCTCGCTTGAAAGCGAATAAATATAAGGCAATAGACGATATCGAAGATCATCGTATTTTAAAAGAATTTGTTTCGTGTGTGCATCCCAGTTATCTGAAAAGAGCGCACGTTCGCCTTTTCCGTGAATCCTGAAAATCGGGCTAAAAGTGCCAAACTGAAACCAGCGGGTAAAAAGTTCACGTTGAGTAGGTGTCGACCAATCCGGTATTCCTTCCGGAGATGTGTATGAAATGTAGCCGCCGATATCTGATGTCCAATAAGGTATTCCAGATATGCACGCATTAATTGCTTGTGGAACCTGATTTTTAAAAGCATCAAAAGTAGTGGTAATATCAGACGACCATAATGTCGCTGCATTTCTTTGCTGGCCTGCAAAAGCCTGGCGGGCTAATAAGAAAATCCTTTTATTAGGAATATCCCGACGCCAGTATTGATAAATTCCTTTGGTATGTTCAAGCGAATAGGTATTAAAATAATCAATTCCCTGCCCGGTATATAAAACAGCTTTTTTTCTGTCATTCGGGTCTTTCGTATCAGGCTCGCATTGGTCAACCCACCATGCATCCCAATCATAACGTTTTATTAAGCTGTCGCGAGCCTGGTCCCAATACATTTCCCTCGCCCCAGGATTGTGGGCGTCGTAATACGTCTCAATAGAATGTACAAAAAAATCGTCCCAGGTTATACTGGATAAAAATCCTGCATTTTTGAGTTGATCATAATCCTGTGTTCCTTTTCCGAAGCAAGGCCAGATAGAGATCATAGCGTGAATGTGGGCTTTGTGCAATTCAGCCACCATTTCTTTTGGATCGGGATACCTTTCTGGATTCATAATGTGGGACCCTATTGGAGCAGGCGACCAGTAAAACCAATCCTGCACGATGGCATCAACCGGAATATGATTCTTTCGGTAATTATCTTTTACGGATAAAACTTCCTTTTGCGTTTTATACCTGTCCTGCGATTGAAACAAACCAAAAGCCCATTTTGGATACATAGGAGCTACTCCTGTTAGGTTTCTATACATGTCCATTATGTGGTCAAATGACGGGCCGTAAAAAAAATAATAATCTACCATTTTACCACTTTCTGAAACATAAGTATATTGGGAATTATTTTTTTCATCGCCATAAAATTTAGATTCCGCATAATTATCCCACAACAATCCATATCCTTTTGTTGACAATAAAACCGGAATTGCCCCGGTGAGGTATTTGATGGCCATATCCTGGTTGCGGCCTTTATAATTAATGGAAAGCGAATCTAAAGGATGGCATCCAAGGCCAAATAAAGCTTCATCTTTTGGGGATTGAAAAGAAGTAGCGCAGGAATAAGTATTAATCCCAACGATAGTGGTATCGCGCATTTCTTTTGCGCTTTCATCCGCTTCTGCAAGAATAACCTGGTTGCCAGGAGTTAAATAGGTTATTGCATTCGTTTTTTTATCTATGCGGATTTTTAAAGCTGGAGTTGTAATAAGAACATTCTCCTTATTTTCATTTACTTTAAAAATTTTCAAATAAGATTTTACGGGAAGTACCACCAAAGATTTTTTTTCAGGTATATTATCAAGTACTGTGTATTTGACTTCAACAAGGCCATCATTAAGAAGAAACAAATTCATCATTCCTTTATCTAACTTAAAACTCACACCAAAATCTGTTTTTTTGAATGTTTTAATTTGGGCTGTACTTGAATTGGCTACAAAACAAAATGCAAGGAATCCAACAATGTATGCATGAAAATTTTTCATTAAAAGTAATTTTAGTTCAGGTTGAAATTGTTTATAAAATCCCTACAAATTATTGATTTTTCTTTAAAGAAGAATTGCATGTGAAGAAATTTCTAATTATGGTTAAAAAAATACCGATAATTTTATCAGCTAAATAAAAAAACGGATTATTTCTTCGTTTACTGCTTTTTATTTTTCTTCTAATGCGATTTTATAAACTTCAAGCGCTCGCTTTCTTACAAAATCATGCTTTACTATCTCTGGTAAATATCCGGGGCGGAAATTTTTGATCCACTTTTTTATGTATAATAATTTTGGGTCAAATTTTTTAATTTGTTCAGAAGGGTTAAAGATTCTAAAGTAAGGAGCCGCATCGCAGCCGGTACCCGCAGCCCATTGCCAGTTTCCATTGTTTGAAGACAATTCATAATCCAATAATTTTTCTGCAAAATAGGCTTCGCCCCAGCGCCAGTCGATCAGTAAATCTTTGCAAAGAAAACCTGCTACAATCATGCGTACACGATTATGCATCCATCCGGTTTCATTTAGTTGCCTCATTCCTGCATCAACCAATGGGTAACCGGTTTCGCCTTTACACCAGAGCTCAAATTCTTTTTCATTATTCCTCCATTTTATTCCATCATACTTCTTTTTAAAGTTTTCATTTACCACATAAGGAAAATGATAAAGTATCATTATGAAAAATTCCCGCCATATCAATTCATTCAACCATTTTTCGTTTATTTTATATGCAGTTTTTACCAGGTTACGGACACTTACTGTTCCGAATCTCAGGTACATACTTGCAAAAGAGGTTCCTTCAACCGAAGGTATATTTCTGGTTTCATCATAGTAGGTGATCAACTTTTCAGAAATATTAAGTTTGGGAAAATCAAGATCCATTTCTTCAAAACCAATCTCTTTTAACGAGGGAAAATGAAATGGTTTTGTTTTGAAAAGATTGGATAAATATTTTTCAGAAGGAAAACGTTTTATTTCTTCTTTTTCTAATTTTTGTTTCCAGGTATTGGAATAAGGAGTAAAAATAGTGTACGGTTCACCGTTAGGTTTCACGACTTCAGCTTTTTCAAAAATAACCTGGTCTTTGAAGGTGTGAAATGGAATCTTTTTTTCTTCTAAAAATCTTTTGATTTTTGAATCCCTTTCAATTGCATATGGTTCATAATCGTGATTGGTAAATACTTCTTTCACATCAAAATCATTGCAAAGGGTTTCAAATGCATTGATAGGAATATCATTTAAAACATATAATGAAGACTTATGTTTTTTTAAAGCTTCATTGATTTCATCAAGCGTTTCATAAATATATGCAACTCTTTTATCTCTTTTATCATCAAGATTATCCAATATCTTTTTATCAAAAATAAAAACCGGTAACACGGGGAAACCACTTTTTAATGCATAATAAAAAGCCGCATTATCATTGAGCCGAAGATCTCTTCTAAACCAAAATACATTTACTTTTTTTTCTTCTGTATTCATTTAAAAAAAATTTTTAATGGATTCGTTTTCCTGTTTTTATAACCATGGATACTGCTGCTTATTAAAAGAATGGCTGCCATAATAATAGAAGTAATTTTAATTGACTGCTGGACATTCCAATTTGCTACAGCAATAGCAATTAATGCCCAGGCACCTACGAAAGCAAATTCACGCATGTTTCGGTTCCATGTAATAAATAAATTAATAATTCCCGCAACGATTATCATTATTAGCGCCCAGGCAATTTCAGAAATACCGAAACCGTTCCATTTGATTTTCGTAAGCCAGGCCGCAGCATCAGCCACCAAAGCCACAGAAATCCAACCTGAATACAAACAAAAAGGCCACCACATAAAAGCAATTTTTTTTAATGGCAAATCATCTAATTCCATCCTCGTTGCTAAAATGATTTTGATTAAAGAAACCATAAGCAGTATCATAATTATAACTGAGATTCCTGTGTAATCGTAAAGCCACGCTAAAATCCACAATGAATTGGCAATGCAGGAAATAATGAACCACCAGCCTATCTCCAAAACAGGCCATTCATCCGCTGCTTTTTTCCAAAGGCTACGCGCCTGGTAAATAACAAAAGCTATCAAACCCAGGTAGATCAGCCCCCAGATAGAAAAGGCATAACCGGCAGGCGTAAAATAGTTATGGTATTTATCCGAAACAGTCGCCATGGTGTTTCCATTGAAAATTCCGGTATTAGAAAGATAATTGATAATAATGGTTACGATTAAAGCAACTCCGTTAAGGATTTGTAATGTTTTTTTCATTGTTAAGTTATAAAGTGAAAATTTAAAAATTATAAATGGAGGAAAGTTAAATCCTATCCAACTTACAATTTCTGATTCTACTTTTGTTTACAAATAGTAAACCAATAAATAAACGGATTTCTTATTTTATCCCTGCGAGTTGATAAAAATTCTCCTTTCCTATTTCCTTAACCATTCCGGGAGGTATACCATCAATGGTAATATTTTCGATTCTTAAACGAATCAATCTAAGGCAACGGTGCCTTACAGCGAGTGCCATCTTGCGAACCTGCCTGTATTTTCCTTCTGTAAGTGTAATTTGAAGCCAAGTATGCGGATATATTTCCCGGGAATCTGTTGCCCATGGATACAAACTAACAGGGTTGCTTACACGCTTTAATGAATCTGGGCAGGCAAGGTATTCTTCGCCATTTTGTATTTTGATTTTTACACCTTTTTCAAAATTAAGAAAGGTTTCGTCTGTCATTTCATTTTGAACCATAATAAGGTAAACCCTTGTATGTGGCTTTTTTCCGGAAAAAATTAAACGTGTAATTTTTTTATCAGTAGTTAATAATAAAAGCCCTTCAGAATCCTTGTCCAGCCTGCCTATGGCATGTGTGCCTTCGGGAAATGGAAAATCAATATTTCCCAAAAGGGGCACATTGTGGCTGCTTACAAATTGGGAAACCATATTAGCAGGCTTGTTTAAAATGAAATACCGGTCAATCATTTAAAAAGGTTTCCAATAATTATAAAAAGAGATACAAAAAATATTTTACCATTTTTCCAGGTCAAATAATTTTTCTGCATCCAGCCAGTTGTCAAGCCTTTCGTATTTAGTTTCGTTCAAATTGTGAGAGGAAGAAAACATAATAGGCCTGCCATCAAAAACGGATAAATTGAAATCGTGGTCATCAATTAAAACATCGCCTTTTAAAACACTTTTATCACCACAAAAAATTCTTCTTTTCCATGGGATAAAGGGAAAATGTTCATCGAGCCAGTTATTTTTATGTGGTAAGGATAAAGGAAATTCCATTGCGGCGGATGCGATATAAACATCAAACCTGTTGTTCAGTTCTTTTACTATTTCTACGCTATTTTTAATAACCGGCAGATCTTTAAAAAAATCAGGATGAAAAGGATATTCTTTTACCTTTTTTTTATTTTCATCCCGAACGATTGCATGAAGTTTTGTGCCTTTCAAATCTGCCTGTGTATAACGAACGCCGAAGTCGCGTTCATACCATTCTAAAAAACGTTCAACTGCGTCTGCGATTACATCGTCCATATCTATCAGTATTCTCATAAAAAAAATTAAGTAAAATTTAAAATTATGGTAAAGGTATTTTAAAGCTTTTGTAAATTAAAAATCCGGAATAATTGTTTGTTTACTATCGTAAATTAAACTCAGTATAAAATTCTAAAGTATGTTTTTATCCACAAATGCTGAATAACTTTTATCAAATAAACCCTTTACTGGTTTACTATTTGTAGAATTTTAAAAAAAGATAAAATGGAAACGGATAATTATACCACTTGCGTTGAAATGCCCAATCACTCCCGCCTTGAAGTAACCTATTATTGCAAAGATGATAAACTCAAAGAAGAAGAAAAACAGAAGTCAACTCAACTATTTATACAATTGCATGATTGTATTAGTATTATGAAAATAGAGAAATCAATTATTAAAGACAGAAGTAAATTAGAAAGAATTGTTCATACTAAAGTAATCAATGAACGGGGCCATTTGTGTTGAAATGATAAATCCATTCTCTTAACTGTTTTTCATTTCTTGCAAAACAGAAATGCTGTTATTTGTTGCTTTACTATAAGCTTTGGAATTTAATTTAAAGGTTTAAATATTTTTTAGCTCAGCCAATAATTCCTGCAATACTTTTTTTGCATCGCCAAAAAGCATGGAAGTTTTGGGTTGATAAAAAAGTTGATTTTCAATACCTGCATAACCGGGTTTCATGCTTCTTTTATTTACAATAACAGTTTTTGCCAATTCAACTTCCAGAATCGGCATTCCATAAATGGGAGAGGAAGGATCATTTTTGGCAGCGGGGTTTACCACGTCATTTGCACCTAAAATTAAAACCACATCGGTACTTTTAAATTCTTCATTTGCATCTTCCATTTCTAATAATTTCTCATAATCTACATCTGCTTCCGCCAACAGAACATTCATGTGGCCGGGCATCCGCCCTGCAACAGGATGAATCGCGTATTTCACTTCCACGCCTTTTTCTTCCAAAGCTTTTTCCAATTCATGGCATGTATGCTGCGCCTGGGCTACCGCTAATCCATAACCCGGCACGATCATTACTTTTTTAGAATAAGCCATCAACATGGCAGCATCGCTCAGAGAAATTTCTTTTATATTTCCATGAACACTTATTTCTCCTTCTACGGATTTTGAACTTCCTCCAAATGACCCGATTAATACATTGAGTAAACTGCGGTTCATGGCGCGGCACATCAAAATAGTTAATAAAGTCCCGGCCGCACCAACCAAAATTCCACCGGTGAGCATTGCTTTATTATCGTATAAAAAACCGCCGCAAGCGGCAGCTACGCCAGTAAAGGAATTTAATAAAGAAATCACGACCGGCATATCTGCGCCGCCGATCGGCAAAACAAAAAATACTCCATACAAAAGCGCCAAAGCAACAGTGATAAAGAAAGGAATATTTACATTTTGAGTACTGGAAAAATAAGTAAACACTGCAATTGCCAGCACAAGGATTAAAATAATATTATTTAAAAGATGTTGCCCTTTAAAAGAATAGTCCCTGAATTTTCCACTCAGTTTTCCCCAGGCAACCATGCTTCCTGCAAAAGAAATACAGCCAATTATAGTACCAGCAATTATTGCGAGAAAATGGCCGCCTGGGATAACGTCAGAAAATAAAGTGGAAGGAAGAGCCCTGTTTTCCCGGAATAAATAGTCAAATTCAACAATTGAAATTAATGCCGCACAAGCACCACCCATTCCATTGAAAAAGCTGACCAGTTCGGGCATTGCGGTCATCTTAACTTTCTTTGCTACCAGCACTCCGATTATAATTCCGATAACAATTGCCGTAAATATCCAGGGGTAATTACCTAATTTTTTACCATTGTCTTCATACAAAAAAATTGTTCCTATAATAGCGAGAATCATTCCTGCGGCAGCAATTAAATTACCCTTTCTGGCAGTTGCAGGGTTGGATAACATTTTTAATCCTATGATAAATGTTACTGAAGCAATGAGGTAACAAATTGATAAAATACTGAGGCCCATTTAATTAATTGAAAATTGACAATTGATAATTTTTAAAAACATTGCTTGTTGCTACTTATTTTTTCTTCTTAAACATTTCTAACATTCTGTCTGTCACAACAAATCCTCCAACCACATTTAAAGTTCCGAGGACAACAGCTAAAAATCCGAGAATCAATGCCACATAATTTCCACTTTCAGCTTTTCCCATCACGATAATTGCACCTATAATTACCACGCCGTGAATTGCGTTAGCGCCACTCATTAGTGGAGTGTGCAAAACGCTCGGCACTCTTCCGATAATTTCTATTCCCAGAAATATCATCAGAATGACGATGTAAAGCATCTGGATATTTTGTTGAATAAAATGAATAATTTCCTGCATATTATAATTAGCTGATTTGATAATTAGCCAATTAGCTAATTATTTCCTCATTGGTTTAATTTTTATAAAAAATTGTTATCATAATTATCGAATTAACATTAGCTAATTAGCACATTGGCTTATCAACTAATTAAAGCTCCTTTCACCAAATCATCTTCCATATTCAAATTTAATTTCCCTTCTTTATCAATTATTAACTGCAAAAAGTTACAAATATTTTTTCCATACATTTTGCTTGCATCCGAAGGCATTGATGCGGGCAAATTAGAATTACCAACAATTGTTACGCCATGGTGAATTATAGTTTCATCATTTTTGGTGACAGAAGTATTTCCACCAGTCGATGCGGCCAAATCAATAATTACAGAACCATTTTTCATTAAAGAAATCATTTCTTCCGAAACTAAAACCGGTGCTTTTTTACCAAAAATTTGCGCAGTTGTAATTATAATGTCTGCTTTAGCAACGCTTGCTGTAATTTTTTCTTTTTGTTTTTGTAAAAAATCTGCAGATTGTTCTACCGCGTAACCGCCGGCTTTACTTGCATCAGCAGCGCCTTCTACTTCTATAAACTTACCTCCGAGGCTCATCACTTCTTCTTTCACCGCAGGCCTGGTATCAAAAACTTCTACTACTGCGCCTAATCTTCTCGCTGTTGCAATTGCCTGTAATCCGGCAACTCCGGCTCCCAGGATTAAAACTTTTGCAGGTGGAATGCTACCTGCCGCCGTCATAAACATGGGAAAATATTTGGGAAATAAATTAGCTGCCAACAAAACTGCTTTGTAACCTGCGATGTTTGCCTGGCTGCTCAAAACATCCATACTTTGTGCACGTGTAGTACGCGGAAGCATATCGATGCTGAAAGCTTTTACTTCTTTTTGTTTTAATTCCTGAACCAATTCGGGGTGATACAAAGGTTGATAAACGCCTAAAATTATTTTTGATTTTAGAGCATTTAAATCATTTTTTTCGGGAAGGTGAATGGATAAAATAATATCGGACTTAGCAACCACCTCTTCCCTGGAAGCCACGCCGGCTCCGGTTTCAGCATATTTGTCATCAGAAGCAAATGCCTTTTCACCGGCATTCTTTTCTATTAGAATCTCAACATTTAATTTTTTTAAAATCGCTATATGCTCCGGCAAGATTGAAACCCTGTTTTCGGGCGTTGGTTCTTTTAAAACACCAATGATCATAGTTTACAAATATGCTTCTAAGGTATATAAAATTTAAAACCTTATGGTAAAATGTTGTTTTACTTTAAAATCTTTACTAAAAAAAACAAGGCCAATAAAGAAAAGGTCAATGGTCATGGTAACCAAATTATGTTGTTTAATTAATTCCCATGCTTCTTCCATTTCCTTGCTCCAGTGGATGTCATCGAATATGAAAATCGAGGTAGTTTTTGATTTTTTTAGAAAAAAATTAAAATAATCTAAAGTTGGTTTTTTGCGATGGTTGCCATCAATAAAAAGTAAATCAACATTTTCAATTTTATCAAAAACCAACGGAAGTGTTTTTTTAAATTCCCCTTTAATTATTTCAATATTTTTTGATTCGATTTGCTTAAAATTTTGAAGGGCTATTTCAGCAATATTTCCTGACCCTTCCAGGGTAAAAACTTTTGAATTTTTATTGGCACAGGAAAGATAGCATGTGCTTATTCCAAAAGATGTTCCCAACTCTACCATATTTTGAGGATCATAATATTTTGCAATCCTGGAAAGCAATTGCGAATATTTTTTCTTTTTTAACGATGACCTGGCGATGTCTTTTATCTTTCTGTTTTTAAAAGGAATAATTGCAGAGCCAGCTCCAAAATCTTCTACCTCAATGAAGCTATTGTTTTGCAACAATTTTTTTCGGAGTGGTTCTATTTTTTTATAGCATTCGTACTTTTTTTTGTCATTTAAAACATGAATAATAAAATCAAAAACAAAAGGTGAATGAACCCCGTGGCCTTTCCCGTTTTTTGCTTTAAAATAATAATTGAAATATTTTTTGGCGAGTTGAAATGAGGAATACATCCTGTTGATTTAAACTTTTTCAATTTTGTCCCACACTTCAAAGGTATATGGGTAATTGTTCTTTTCGTCTGCCGGATGCGAATCAGAACTAACCAATTTCCATTCAATTTTATTCATTTCCGGATAAGAAGTATCGCCTTCAACTTTAGTATGGACGCGGGTTAGGTAAATTCTATCAACAATTTTAATCGTTTCTTTAAAAATTTTTCCTCCACCGATGATGAAAATTTCTTTCGCATCGCTTTCCCTTGCTTTTTCGATTGCTTCATCAATAGTATGAGTGATGAAGATATTTTCAGGATGCCAGTCCTCCTTTGTTGTAACCACAATATTAATTCTTCCGGGTAAATTTTTTTGAAGCGATTCAAACGTGTTTCTTCCCATGATCACAGGCATTCCCCATGTTTTGTTTTTGAAATATTTAAAATCGTTTGCCAGTTTCCATGGCAGGCCGTTTTTTACTCCAATAATATTATTTTCTGAGGCAGCAACAATGTGTGAAAGCATGTTTAAATAAAATATAATTAGGAAATCATTATTATTGGTTTAAAAATAGGATAAAAAAAGGGATAACGCATTCTGTTTCGGAATTTGAGTAAAAAATTGCATTCACAAATTCTTTTTCCAGTAAACAAACATTTAATAAACATTTCTATTCTTCCCTTTCGCCACTTGAAAGATTTAATAATTTTCCTTTTTCCCAGGCTTTCAATTCATTACTGTAATTCTTTTTATTTTGTTTAGTGAGGTGAGGGTCGTCCATGGAAATGAGATTAGGCTTGCCGCCATTAACCCAGGCTGTATACCAATAACATGCTACATCATAAATTGACAATTGCAACTGGTGTTGCACCATTCCGTTTAAAGCTTTGTTGAATTCCCTTTCATATTCTTTAGAAAAGACAGGTGAACTATAAAACATTACAGTTTTTCCACTGCTGTCTTTTTTATACATATTATCTGCTGTAAAATGGCTTCGCACTTCTTTATCCTTTTCAAGAATGGTATCAACTAATGAGTGAGATTGTGCAATCATGTTAAAAGTTTCTTCAGGAATATTTTCAATATATTTTGCTGAAGGAGTTTTAAAATTGTAAGAGTTTCCAAACATTTCGGGCAACGCGGATTCCCACAAAGAATGAATTCCTTTCTGGCCTGTAAACTGTCCGTTATAGTTGGAAGAAGTATGCAAAGGCATGTGCGCATCTGCTATATAATGCGACAATTCTGCAGAAAGAAAAAGTATTTCTGATTTATCTTTCTTCTTAAATGCGTAGGTAAGTTTGTCGGTAAGGGTTTCGATATACCAGGGTAAATATCCATTCCGGGTTAAAAAATTGCTATCATATTTTTCAAAGGCTTCTTTTGGGGATTTTGGCAAATCACTAATCGGAGTTTTAAAATTTTCTATATCGATGAAATGCCGCGGCGGTTCATTTTTGTCATTTAAAAGTGCTCTTCTTAAATCGGGTATCACGGCGCTTTCTGTAATAAAATCAATGTGGTTGTAATAGAATTTTTGCATACCATCTGGTAAGGCAAATACAGCGGCACGGCTGATATGTTTATGCCCCCAACGGCCCCAGGCAAATGCAATAGAAACGGAACCGGAAATCAATAATATCAAAAAACTAATTTTAAAAATCTTGTTTTTCATCTTCTTTAATTATAAATATTTAATTAAGTATTTAGCGGTTTGAAAGGATAAATATAAGTACGATTGTTCTTAAGTAAATTTTAAAATAGTTTTCTCTGGTGAATGAAATCGCATTGCCAGCTTTCTTTTTCTTAGAAAATTATACGATAGTTTTGAATAAAAATTTTACTTGTGCATATGAAAACCACTTTCACCATTATACTATTTTCTTTCTTTTTTTCAACTGTAAAAAGCCAAACAAAAATTAAAAACCCAAAAAGTACTTTTAAAGTGGTGGGGTATTATTTTTTAAGATCTGCTTTAAGGGATTCAACTTATGCTGATTCTAATTATCTTTTTTTAAACAAGGTTACTCATTTGAATATTGCATTTATCAATCCCGATTCTAATGGAAATTTCACTCAGAAATTTGCAATTGATACGCTTGTTAAAAAGGCGCATCAAAAAAAGGTAAAAGTGCTGGCGTCTATTGCTGGCGGCGGCCTCCATGAATATTATCACGGGCTTTTGCAAAAGAATAATAGGCAGTTATTTATTGGAAATTTAATTTCGTTAGTAAAAGAATATAATCTTGATGGTGTTGATGTTGACCTGGAAGGAGATGATATTGACCGCAATTATGCGGATTTTGTTACGGAACTATCCGCCGCTTTAAAACCGCTTCATAAACTAATGACTTCTGCCATTGCAACTGCTTATAAAGATGAGCTTCCTGACAAGGCTTTAAGGCAATTTGATTTTGTAAATGTCATGTCTTATGATAATACAGGACCTTGGCAGCCTGATGATCCCGGAGACCATTCTCCCTATTCAATGGCGGTTGAAGATTTGGATTACTGGCATAATAAGCGGGCTATTCCAAAAAATAAATTAGTACTCGGGCTTCCGTTTTATGGATATGGTTTTGGCCCCAAAGATTCGCCGGTACTGAGTATGGATTACAAAAAAATCGTTTCTCTTTATCCTAACGCACAATTATCTGATACTTTGGCGCTCCCCGGAAATATGTTCCTGTATTTTAATAATAAGGAAATGATAAAAAGAAAAACTCAGCTTGCGATGCAAAAAGCAAGCGGCGTAATGATTTGGCAAATACAGGGAGACGCAGAAGGGGAAAATTCACTTTTGGATGTGATCTATGATGTGGTTCATGGGAAATAATTTTATTTTTAAGACAGACCACCAGGCAGTAAACCAACAAAAAATCCAAATTTTCATTTTGCTTTTAGAGCCATTAAAATTTACAAATTTATTTCCAAAAAAGAGAAATTTAAGTTTTTCAAACTCACCATTTTATTTATGAATTAGAATTCAACGTGCCCCCTTATTGCAAATGCATTTACTGGCCCACGGTCTTTATTATACCCTGGATTATTTACAAACTGGTAATCTGCACCAAGTGAAAAGAATTTTGTAAGGTGCGTATTATAATATGCTTCAATTATTCTTTCGTGGCCATAATTTAAATTTCCGTCGCCGATTATAAAACCATAACCTCCTTCCTTCAAAAACTCAATATGGCCTGAAGAGATACCATTGATCGCGGAAGCTAGCCCAAATACATCATTGGGGCATTTCCATAAAATTCCTTTTATAGATAATCCAGCGCTTACAGTTTGATCAATTTCTGTAAATGCCCATGTAGCATCTTTTCCGTCATTCCATCCCGCGCGAAGAAAAATACCTAACCAGCGATTCAACTGTTGGTCGCCGCTGAAGGAGATTGTATACTTCTTGCCTCCAAAAGATTTGTCTTTTGCATCACCTGAGAATACATTCAGAAGGGCCGTATCATTTGTTTCAATTGCCTTGAGCCCTGACTGATAAGAAGGAGCCCTGGAATGCATTTGTGAAAATAAAAGACGGAGTGTCCCCGGGTTTTTCTTCAAAGAAATTTTTCTCTCAATTTCAATAGTTTCTGAATGAGCTTTTGTAAAATCATATTCCATTTCCGGAGAATTGGCAATTGAGGGTACCGCAACGCTTGCTATCCTTAATGCCCAAATCGGAGTAATAAATTCTGCCGCAACACCAAAGGTATACCCTCTTGTATTTGCAGGATAATCCCAGGCGCCATTTGACATGAGCGACCAGTTAAGAAATTGGGTTCTCGGGTCATGGCTATATTGGTTGCCATCAAAAAAATCACTGATTGCAAATTTTCCTGCGCTTATAGTAATCCTCTTCGCTGCAACTTTATCTTTTATTTGATTCACATCGTCTTCTACGTTTTCAAAAGAGCCTTTTGACAAAGGGATTTGTTGTTGAAAAAAAGCACGGGCTATAAACACCGAAGGCGTTGGGTTTCCTACCCTGTATGTTTCTCCATTTAATGCTCCTGCAACTCCTAAAGAAGAGCCTAAACCGTTGCCACCAGAGATTTCCGGATTAAAATAAAAGGCACCATTTTTCCATAATTTCCGTCCAAGGAATAATGTGGAAGTGATACTGGTTGCACCCCATTCTGCGTTGCCTGGTAAACTATTTTTTCCACTGTAAAGCGATCTAAATGCAAGATGGCCCTGCGAAATAACGGTTAGTTGAAAATGGTTAGTAGATTTTATTTCCTTCGTGCTATCCACGTTAGTTTGAGCCGAAGCAATTGTTATTTTGAATATCTGAATAAGGGATAGGGTAATGATTTTTTTCACAAAATTGCTTTAGGATTTCAATTTATTCTTTTTCTTTCGGGTTAATGAAAAAAGTATTTTCATACAATTATAAGTGTTATAGAATAATTTAGTTAGACAAATCTAACAATCTTAAATGATACTCCCATAAAATTTTATTGATTCACAAAAAGATTCCATTCATCCTAATCTTTTCTAATGAGAAATAGCAGTAAACAAACAAATAATGAGGATTTCTATTTCACATATTAAGTGTACACGGGAAAAAATAATTTTAAAATGTACAGGGTTTTATTTTGCATAATCCATTTCAAAATCACCTTTTATTCTTTCGATAGAAGGGTTGAAATAGCCAAACTTTAAATCCGGAAATTCTTCCCTTAATAAATCCATCATTTGCCTGACGCCCATGCATTCGCCGGTTTCTGTTACGCCAATTTTCCCCAAGTACCAATCGGGGTCGATATTAAAATTGCGCCATTGTATCATTTTTAACCCGGTAGATTTTATCAGGGTTCGCAATGCTTCATATTCTTCCACACTATCCGTCATTCCGGGAAAAACAAAATAATTGATGCTTGTCCATCCGCCAAAACTATTCACCACCTTCAGGCTTTCAATAATGTCAGTGAATTGATAATTATTGGGCCGGTAATAAGGATTATAAATGTTTTCCCTTGCAGAATTAGTGCTTACACGAATACTGTTTAATCCCGCTTCACACAAGGCTTTTACTGCTTTCGGGTCACTGCCATTTGTATTGATGTTGATGCTTCCTTTTGATGTATGCTTCCGGATTTCCTGTATGGATTCTGCTACCGTTTTCCACATTAATAAAGGCTCGCCCTCGCAACCCTGGCCGAAGCTGACAATTGGGAAAGGCGCTGTTTCCAAATGTGGAACGGTATATTCTACAATTTCTTCTGCCGTAGGTTTGAATGTCAAACGGTCTTGTGTAGATGTAATATTTTCTTCCTGGGGCTGGAAGGAAATACAGCCAATACAATTGGCATTACAGGCCGGAGAACTTGGTACCGGGCATTCCCATCTGCCTATAAAAAAATTGCGTGCCGCCGGGCAATGATATGTAAGGCAACAATTATTAGCCAGGTGCTGTACCAAACGGTTATACTTATACGCAGATAATAAATTTTTTACGCCGCTTTCAATTTTTTCTTCTACAAAACCTGCGCTTTCCTGCCGAATATCTTTTTCAATCCTTACTGCCGTTACATAAAACTTTTCGTTGTACCAACCTGCAGCAGTGTAACAAAATAACGGGAGTGTTTCCGCACCTGGAAGGGTTTCGTAGGCGGCAAGGTATGTTCCTGTAAAAGCCGGCGGAATAAAAGCCGCAACCGCCCAGCCTTTTTCGCAAAGGCGCATTTCCCCGCTTGAAACATCAATTCCTATTCCGCGCCGGTTGGGTAATTCATACAATTGGCCACCTTCGGGTAATTCAATCCATTCTTCATTTTCTACCGGGAAAGCGTCCCATCCGCTTCTGCCGCAAACGTACAATGATCTGTCTTCAAAGATGTTTCCTTTGCCATCAGAATATAAAAGAAAGGGAGAATGTTTCATCGTCTATTATTTTTTGCTTTAAACCGGCCCGGCAATCGAGGCAGGTTGCCCACTTATTTTCATTTTTGCAAAGGCATTAAATTTCTTCTCGTCCAGATTTTTTGGCTGTTCAATTTCAGCCTGTAGCAAATGATTATTTTTAAAATCCAGCGTCAGAATATTGTCTTTCACAATCACATTGCTGAATAATTCCCATGAATATTCTTTTTCAGGAAAGTTAATTTTTATGACCTTTTCATTGGAAAATAGAATTTGTAATTTTTGCAAAGCAAGATGATATAAAATGCCTAAAATTATTAATGCGGCTACGGCATAATAATACTGTAATCCAAACCAGCAGCCCGCAAGGACAAAAAGCAACACCTGGTCAAGGTAATTCCCCTGTTTGTATTTTTTAATAAAGTACAAACGCATAAAAATATAAATACCGACCAGCAAAATGGATGAAGCGGCTTCATAACGATATTCATCGTAGAAAAGCATCAAAATAAAAACGGCCAGGTTCAGCAATAGAATAATCAACGCGATAGAACGGTACGATTTTATTTTTTCATTTTTCAAAGTGATTTCAAACTGCATTTTTATCATTTGAAGCAATCAGAAAATTGCACAATTTAAAAAGAACCCTTGCGCCCACATTTTCGTCCCATTCGTTTGGACTAATGCCAACTTCATTTAAATCAAACCCTATCAATTGCCGCCCACTTGCGAGTATTTTTCTGAATAAATAATAAACCTCCTGAACATCAAAGCCACCGGCGACAGGTGTTCCTGTATTGGGGCATAACTTGGGGTCAAGCCCGTCGATATCAAAACTGATATATACTTTTTGTGGAAGATGCGTAATCATTTCTTCGGTAATATTTTTCCACGTTTCCCCTTCGTACAATCGCTCTTTAATATTTTTATCAAAATAAGTGGTTACCCGCCCTTCGCTTTTGTGAATGAATTCCATCTCGCAAGGAGAATAATCACGGATACCGGCCTGCACTAATTTGGTGAGCTGCGGAATTTCCTTTAATGCGTTATACATGATAGACGCATGTGAATAATTAAGGCCTTCATAAGATTCGCGCAAATCGCAATGAGCATCTATTTGCAAAATTCCAAATTCGCCATACTTTTCTGCCAGGGCTTTATAAAATCCAAACGGGGAACTATGGTCACCACCGAGAATGCCTACTAATTTTCCGGAACTTAATAGTTCTTTTGTTTGCTCGTAAACCCATTGATTGAGAAAATCGCTTCCTTCATTAATTTCGCGCAATACTTTTTGCATGAATTTATTATCGCAAAGTTTTTCTTCCTCTGTAATATAATTGATGTACAATTCTGCTTCTTTGCGCAGGTATTCACTTTTCATCATTATATTTTTATCCGCATCGCGTAAAAAAATTCCTTGCTTCCAACCTTCAGGATTGTCTTCGTCAAAAAGGTCAACCTGCATGCTTGCATGCAAAATTCTTTCTGAAACTCTTGCTGTTCCTGCTTTATAGCTCACGGTTACTTCCCATGGAACCGGTAATATGATTAATTTTGAATCTTCTTCCCCGAAAGGAAGCCCAAAAATTCCGTTGTTGGGATTAGAAGCGGAATTCACGTCAAAACAAGTAAGGTCAGCCATTTTTTTTTATGCTTAAAATTTTTTGGACGGCAAAGTTACTGAGTATAAAATTAACGGCTAAAAGTTCACCGTTAAATTTATTTCAGGCGATGAATAAAAACAGTAAATAAAATCTACAGTAAACGAACAAATTACCTTGATTTTTATTCTAAAGCATTGGTTTATAATTATTACTGTTTTGTTTTTTTTGATGCATTTTTGCCTGTGTATAGATTTTATTAAATCGTTTTCCCGAAGAAAGGGACCACTTTCTAAAAACAGAATAGGGAATGACTGATTTGATTTTTTTTTTGTTGCACATTCAAAATCTCTAATTATGAAAAAAAATCCCCATTTATAGTTTATAACACATCAACCTTATCTTGTATTTTTGTGGCACATTTTTTTAAGTAGAAGATAAAAAATTTCAATCATGAAAAAAATCATAGTAATTATTGCGGGTTTTTTTATGCTTTCAGGTTGCGTAGCAAAAAGATACCTGGTACAATCACAACATGAAACAGCCTTGCTTCGTGACGACTCTTCGCAATTGGCAAAAAACAATTCTTCTTTGCAGGATAATGTGGCAACCTTAAATGGCCAAATTGCTTCATTACAAAAAAATATTGATGATTTGAATGCAAAAATTTCTGCCTTGTCCAGTCAAAATAGCCAGCTCGGCCAGCAAACTACTGCACAGGAAAATAAATTGTCTCAAAGCCAGCAAAAATTAGAGCAATTACAAAATTTGTTCAACCAACAAAAGGCGGCTTCAGAAGCATTAAAAAATAAAATGGCAGAAGCATTAAAAGGGTTTAATTCAAATGAACTTTCAGTTTATAATAAAGATGGAAAAGTGTATGTAAGCCTTTCAGAACAATTATTATTTCCATCAGGTAGCGCCGTCGTGAATCCAAAAGGCGTAGATGCGTTGTCAAAGCTCGCTGCGGTACTTAATCTTAATGCAGATGTGGCAGTTAACATTGAAGGCCACACTGATAGTATTCCTATTCGTGGAAGGTACCAGGATAATTGGGACTTAAGCACCGCCCGCGCCAACTCTATTGTACGTATCCTCGTGAATAATTATAAAGTAGACCCTACGCGTGTGATCTCGTCTGGCCACAGTTATTACGAACCGGTGGCTTCTAATTCCACTCCGGATGGGAGGGCAAAAAATCGCAGGACTGATATTATTCTTTCTCCGAAACTTGATGAAATGTATAAATTATTAGGGATGTAATTTAATGGATGTTTTGAATGAAATGCAAAACAGGAATTTGTATTATTTCTTTGTTTACTGTAAAATTAAAATAAAAATGCCGCCAGGGAAAAGGCGGCATTATTATTATTTTTTTTAGGTACGAATTATTTTTTCTCCATTTTCCCTTTATGGATTTTTCCATTACCGTCAACCATTTCGCCATTTTCCAACATTTGGCTTTTGCCATCTTTCCAGGTAACTTTTCCGGTTGTTGAAACCATTGTTCCATTACTTAATGTTACATCACTTGTAACAGGCGCCATGGTTCCTTTATTATTCATCATTAAGCTTCCATCTTTAAAAGTGTACCATTGATGGCTGCCTGAATTTGAATATTCGTGGTGCATTTTGTGATGGGTAGTGTCGCTCATAGATTGAGCAGATGCGCTGAAACTTAAAGCACCAGCGACCATCAAAAGACTAAAGAATTTCATAATTTTCATAATTTAAATTTTTATATGGTTTAAAATAAGTTTTTGAACAATAGTTTTAATCAAAACATATACCCATTGTTTCTTAGCTTGTATTTTTCTGAATTGTTGCAGAATTGTGGAAATACGCCCTCAATTTATTTAAACCAATTATGAATTTTACATTTATTAAACCCCAGCCGAATCATTTTATTTTATAAAAAAGAATGTTAAATCAACATTCTTTTAAAACATAAATCAGCTTTATTTACTGGTTTGCTATGGCAGTCAAATGTATTGTCAAGCAAATATTTTGGGGAGCTGTGCGTTTAGAAAATTCACTATCCACACCCTGTGAATTACTTTTATTTTAATCTGTAAATTTTATAAACTATCATCGCACTTTATTTTTAATCTTTAGAAAACCCAAAATCAAACCCTATGAAAAAATGGTTCTCAGTATTTTTTATTTTTTTCGCATTTACGACTTTCGCGCAGCCGCGGGTTGCCTTAAAAACTTCTCCATCCATAAAACCGGTTATTGAAAAAGTTGCGAGAGATTATTACCAGAATTTTAATAACATCAAAGGAGATACTATTAATAAAACAGAGAGTACGATTGAGTTTACAAGCAAAGTTTCCCCCACGGGTTCTTTAGGGACTTCTATTACAAAATACATTGACCCTTATTCTTACACCTGGCAAACAACGATGTTTCAATCGGAAAATTACCAGGAAGCCGTTGATAAATACAAAGAATATTACAAGCAATTGAATGGATGCACGCTCACTTTTTATGATAAAACATCTTACAAATTGGTTGGTGGATATGATACGCCAGATGAGGGGCGGCCATTTGCTTCCAGTATTTTACAATTGGATGGGGATAACCAGGATTTACAACTTTTTAAAGTTGAAGTTGCCTTAAATTATTCCTTGCCCTCCTGGACCGTAAAAGTTATGATTTATGAAAAAGTAGCTGATGATAAAATCAGGCCAACCAATTCTGGCACCTCCAATTAATTAGGTGTTTTTTTGGATGAACTTAAAAACTTCTTTTAAATTGCTTCTTTATAAAAAGGCAATTTATGCAATCAAGAAGAAGATTTTTACAGGCATCAGGAATTATGACAACGGCTTTGTTCGTTCAGAAATCAAAAGCCGTTGCTTCATCCCCAAAAGAATTTATATCAAAAAGGCCACCGCTTTCTGAAAGAAAATTTACGAGCGAAGCGATTGAGGCGGCTATAAAGAAAATAAAAAAGCAAATCGCTGATCCCGAATTGGCATGGCTTTTTGAAAATTGTTTTCCTAACACTTTAGATACAACAGTTGATTTTGAAATAATTGATGGCAAGCCTGATACTTATGTAATTACAGGAGATATTGATGCGATGTGGCTTCGCGATAGCACCGCCCAGATTTGGCCTTATTTGCCTTTGATAAAAAATGACCCGCATTTACAACAATTGATTGTTGGCGTTATAAACAGGCAGGTAAAATGTATCCATCTTGACCCTTACGCCAACGCATTTTATAAAGACCCGAATAAAATTAGCGAATGGAAAAGTGATATCACCGACATGAAACCCGGTATACATGAGCGGAAGTGGGAAATAGATTCTCTTTGTTACCCGGTAAGATTGGCGCATCAATATTGGAAAGAAACTTCTGATGTAAAGCCATTTGATAAAAACTGGGAAGAATCGATAGCGTTAATTGTAAAGACTTTTAAAGAACAACAAAGAAAAAATGGAGAAGGCCCTTATTCTTTTGAAAGGACAACTGCGTGGGCTATGGATGGCGTGCCTTTGGGAGGATATGGCTACCCGGTGAAACCTGTTGGATTAATATGTTCCATGTTTCGCCCGAGCGATGATGCAACTATTTTTCCTTTTTTAATTCCTTCTAATTTTTTTGCAGTGGTAAGTTTGAGAAATGCTGCAGAAATGGTAAAATCCATCAGTGGAAACAAATCATTGGCAGATGAATGCACGTCGCTTGCTAACGAAGTGGAAGAGGCGTTGAAAAAATATGCGGTTATCAATACAAAGGAAGATGGTGAAATTTACGCTTATGAAATAAATGGTTTTGGGAGTTTTAATTTAATGGACGATGCCAATGTTCCGAGCTTGTTATCACTGCCATACTTAAACGCAGTTCCCCAAAACAACCGCCTGTATTTAAATACCAGGAAATTTGTATTGTCAAAAAATAATCCATTCTTTTTTAAAGGAAGCGCGGGTGAAGGAATCGGCGGCCCACACGCTGGAATGGATATGATCTGGCCCTTGAGTATTATTATGCGCGGCCTGACAAGCAGTGATTCAAATGAAGTAAAATATTGTTTGCAAATGTTGAAAAATTCCAATGCTGGTACTGGTTTTATGCATGAATCTTTTAATAAAAATGATGCTTCAAAATTTACACGCAAATGGTTTGCCTGGGCTAATACGATTTTTGGTGAATTGATACTTCATACGGCTAAAAATTTTCCACAGGTACTTTCTGATAAGGTTTAATTAATTTTGGAAAGGGCAGTAAACAAACAAATAATTGAGATTTTTATTTTACGTTTACTCTTGACTGGTAGATTCGTCTTTTTCTTTTTTATTGAAAATTCACATATTACCTTTCTGGTGCCAGAGTTTTTAATTAAAACTAAAATTTGTTTCAGATGAAAATAACCTTTTGCATTTCTATTTTTCTGATGTTTGTTTTTACTTCAGGGTATTCACCCTCTTCGTATTTAGCAAATAAAACTAAAAGAACCACCATTTTTTCTCAGGCTTTTGATGAAATGAAATTCCAGCAAGATATTCCGGGCAGAAAAGGAAAAATGGTAACACTTGATTATTACTTTAATCATGAAATGCGAATGGATAAATCCGGAAAATCTGTACAAACCCATTACCTCTGGGAAGAAAAAGATAATGGAGGCTATTCAACCTTTGGTGATATTTTTCATAAATATGGTATGCAAACCAATTCTTTGGAAGTGGCTCCCACATTAGAAAATTTAAAAAACTCTGCCATTTATATCATAGTAGACCCCGATGATGAAAGAGAAAGTGAACATCCAAATTATATTAATGCTGATGACATCAATGCCATTTATTCCTGGGTGAAAAAGGGAGGCGTTCTTTTATTATTCGGCAATGATTCCGCCAACGTTGAATTTACACATTTCAATCATCTGGTGGCGAGGTTTGGCATTCAGTTTAATTTTGATTGTATCAATAAAGAGGTAGGAAATAACTTTGAAATGGCAAAGATTGATATAGCTCCGGGAAATGTTATTTTTAAAGATGTGAAGAAAGTATACATTAAAGAATATTCTTCACTTACTGTAAATCCGCCTGCAAAAACAATTTTAAAAGAAGGGAATATTAATGTGGCGGCTGTTGCTAAAATTGGTAAAGGGACTGTATTTGCAGTAGGCGACCCATGGTTTTATAATGAATATACAGACGGTAAAAAATTGCCGCCTGATTTTCAGAATTACCAGGCGGCAGAAGATTTGGTTAAATGGGCGATTGAGCAAACGAAATAGATGGTTTACCCAAATAAGAAAATAGATATTTTGTAGGTTTACTGTTAGAAAAGAGAATCAGCTAACAGAATTTATATAAATAGGAATAAAGAAACTCGTGCAAAATTTAATGAAACATTACGGTATTTTTTTACGGAGGTTAACATCAATAAAGAAGCACAAATATTTGAAACACCTCTTTGCAACGTTCGTATTGTTTTTATTAACCTTTTCATTTGTATATTCTCAAAATATTTCTAAGAGAAATACTATTTCTTTAGACGGTAACTGGCAAATAGCGGAGGGTTCAATGGATATGATTCCTAAAAGCTTTGATCACACGGTTCCAGTGCCTGGCCTGGTTTCTTTATCCATTCCAGCGTTTGAAAATGTTGGGCCAAAAGTTACGGATAGGAGTAGTGTTTCCCAATCTGATCCATTAAGGAAAGCCTTTTGGTATAGCCGAACATTCACAGTTAGTGGTGCCATTCCAGAAGTTGCTATCCTTAAAATTTCCAAAGCAATGTTTGGTACAAAAGTTTTTCTTAACGGAATTGATTTAGGCGATCATCTTCCCTGTTTTACTCCCGGTTATTTTAATGCTAAAAATGCAATTAAAGAAGGTGAAAATAAGATTGTAATTCGTGTTGGTGCGTCAAGAGATGCGATTCCTTTATCTATACCTAATGGTTTTGATTTTGAGAAAGAGCATTATATCCCCGGTATTTATGATGAGGTGAAACTGATACTTTCGGGAAGCCCACATATCATTCGGGTACAAACGATTCCTGACATTGCCAACAATCAAGTCCGTTTACAAATTGAATTACAAAATTTAGGTGTTATCAAAACATCAGAGCTTACATTTCAAATTAAAGAAAACAAATCAGAGAAAATAGCGGGTGAATTGAAGCAGGAAATAAAACTTTCCGGATCGGGGAAAGACACATTAATTTATGTTACCATTCCTATTAAGGATTGTCACCTTTGGGCTCCTGAAGATCCTTTTTTATATAAGCTGGAAGTAAACACGGAGGCGGATACGTATAATACACGTTTTGGTATGAGGGAATTTCATTTTGACCCTGTTACAAAAAAAGCGGTTTTAAATGGCAAACCTTATTTTATGCGGGGCAGCAATATTACCTTGTATCGTTTTTTTGAAGATTCAACCTGTAAAAACTTGCCGTGGGATTCGGCATGGGTGCGTAATCTTCATAAGAGTTTTAAAAAATTTCACTGGAACAGCCTGCGTTATTGTATAGGCCTGGCTCCGGATGAATGGTATCGAATTGCTGATGAAGAAGGATTTCTTATCCAGGATGAATTTCCAATTTGGTATGGAGGCATAGGGTGGAATGTTTGGCCAAAAGAATTAAAATCTGCTGAACTAATTAAAGAATACACGGAGTGGATGCAGGATAGCTGGAATCATCCTTCCATAGTTATTTGGGATGCCAGTAATGAAACCGTTTGTGATACTGGCGAAACTGATGAAACTGGTAAGGCAGTTTGGCGAGTAAGAAACCTTGATCTTTCAAACCGCCCATGGGACAATAGCTATTCGCAGCATCGGGCGGCAGGTGATGTTTTCGAATCACATCCTTACCATTTTCAAAACCCTGATTTTAAATTGAAAAATATTGTAAAAGCGAGTGTGGTTCCTGAAGGAAATCAATATAAGAATAATGGATCTTTCCCTGTAATTATTAACGAATATGGATGGCTGTGGCTCAACAGGGATGGGACGCCTACCACATTAACCAATGAACTTTATAAAAATTTATTGGGCGGTAATTCTACAACCTTGCAACGAAGGCATTTGTATGCTATGTACACTGCCGCTGAAACTGAATTCTGGCGTTGTCATCGAAATGCGGCAGGTGTATTGCATTTTACAGCATTAGGATATTCAAGAAGCGATGGCCAAACAAGCGATAACTTTATTGATCCTGCAAAACTGGAATATGAAAGTGAGTTTTTGAAATATGTACCGGATGCATTTTCGCCTGTTGGAATAATGTTGGATGAATGGGGAAATAAAATTGAAAAAGGAAAGCAGCACCACTTCAATATTATAGCTATCAATGACCTTGAACCTGTTTGGAGCGGAGAGGTGCATTTACAAATAATAAAAGAAGGAAGAATTATTTTAGATAAATCAAAACCTCTGAAAATTACTTCTTACGGAAAAAAAACAATTTCTATTATTTGTGAAACCCCTGAAAAAGCGGGGCTTTACACGGTTCAATCTGTTCTTGAAAAGAAAGGTGAAAAGCCAGTGAAGAGTATCAGGGAGATAGTATTTGAGTAATAGGCATTTGGGAATTTTGATAGTCAACATACTTTAGATTTTCAGGAATAAAAAATCCATTAAGCGTCAATGTTAGCATAAAAAATATCTAAAATTATCAGGATAATTTTAGTACAATTGTAAAAATACATTTCCTGTTGTTTTGAAAATTTTATAAGATGAACCTAAATCAACTTTTTGGCCTTACAGGTAAAACGGCACTCGTTACAGGATGTTCACGCGGAATAGGAGAAGCAATGGCAATAGGCCTTGCAGAAGCCGGAGCTGATATTGTTGGAGTTTCATCTACATTACATGAAGGAAGTGAAGTTGAAGAAAAAGTAAAAAAAATGGGAAGGAAATTTATTCCCTACACAGCAAACCTTGGGGATAGAAAAGATTTATACAGTACAATTGAAAAAATAAAATTAAAAAATCCTGTAATTGATATTCTGGTAAATAATGCAGGAATCATTAAACGGGCGCCTTCTGCAATTCATACTGACGAGGACTGGGACGCTGTCCTTACTATAAACCTTGATGCTGCGTTTATACTTGCCCGTGAGTTTGGAAAAGAAATGGTAAAAAGAAAAAGTGGAAAAATTATTTTTACCTGCTCGCTTCTTTCCTTCCAGGGCGGCATTAACGTACCTGGGTATGCAGCCAGCAAGGGCGCAATCGCAAGTCTTGTAAAAGCACTATCAAATGAATGGTCTTCCAGTGGAGTCAATGTAAATGGAATCGCTCCCGGATACGTTGCAACAAAAAACACAGAAGCATTAATAGAGGATGAAGAAAGAAATAAATCCATTATTAGCCGAATTCCGGCAGGAAGATGGGGAGTTCCGGAAGATTTTATAGGGCCCGTAATATTTCTGAGTTCTAATGCTTCTGATTATGTAGATGGCGAAATACTAACCGTAGATGGAGGATGGATGGGAAGGTGACCAGGATAAAAAAAGTAAATAAAACCACGGCAAAAGAAAGATATTAGTTATTGCAAATAAAAGAAAAACCTTTATCAATATATTTAAAAATGAACGAAAACATCGAAACCCGTAACGCCATTAGCCCTGCAGAAACGGCTTCCATGAATGCTACCCAGCTACGGGGTAATTTTTTAATCGAAAAGGTTTTTGAAAAAGGTGAAATACATCTTACTCTTTCTTTTTATGGGCGTTACATTTCCGGTGGTGCAATGCCAGTAGATAAACCGATTGAATTACCTAATCCTGAGAATTTAAAAGCTAAATATTTTTTGGAAAGAAGGGAAATGGGAATCATTAACGTGGGTGGCAAAGGCACTGTAGAAGCTGATGATGAAAAATATGAGCTCGATTTTAAAGAGGCACTCTATATCAGTAAAGAAACAAAAAAGGTGATTTTCTATTCTGATGATAAATCAAACCCGGCTAAGTTTTATATCAATTCTGCGCCAGCTCATCATAAATTTTCAACAAAAAAAATTACTAAAAAAGAAGCAGAAATCGTTACGCTTGGTTCGCTGGAAAATTCTAACCATCGCACGGTCAATAAAATGATTGTAAATAGTGTTGTAGAAACCTGCCAGTTACAAATGGGCATGACAGAATTGAAAACCGGTAGCGTGTGGAATACGATACCTGCGCATACGCATGACCGTAGGATGGAAGTTTATTTTTATTTTGAGATTCCGGATGGCCAATCTGTTTGCCACTTTATGGGCCAGCCACAGGAAACACGCCATGTCTGGATGCAAAATGAGCAAGCGGTAATTTCTCCAAATTGGAGTATTCACGCGGGTGCAGGAACATCTAATTATTCATTTATATGGGGCATGGCTGGTGAAAATTTGGATTACGGAGATATGGATGTTTGTGAAGTAAAGGATTTGAGGTGATTTCTTCTCAATTATCGATTGATAAAAAATGTTGCAAGGAAATTAGGCTAACAAAGATTTTGTAAAATAAAAGAGTTCAAAAAAATATGCAATTATCCCGATCTAATTTAAAAAATATAACTTCTGAAAATGTTGTAATTCCGGAAGGTGGGATTTTTGAATTACCTGAAAAAGTTTTGCAATTTGGAACCGGAGTATTGCTTCGCGGATTGCCTGATTATTTTATTGATAAAGCTAATAAGGCTGGTATTTTTAATGGAAGGATCGTTGTAATAAAATCGACTTCCAAAGGCGATTCCACTGCTTTTGATAAGCAGGATGGATTGTACACTTTATGTGAGCGTGGGTTTGAAAATGGAAAAAAAGTGGAAAAAAATATTATTTGTTCTGCCATCAGCCGCGTTTTAAACGCACAGGATGAATGGGCAGAAATTTTGAAATGCGCCCGAAATGAAAATACGCAAATCGTTATTTCAAATACTACAGAAGTCGGTATCCAGTTAATAAAAGATGACATTAAAAGTGGTACTCCGGTTTCTTATCCCGGGAAATTATTGGCTTTTTTGTATGAAAGGTTTACCTATTTCAATGGAAGCAAAGAAAGTGGTTTTGTAATTATTCCTACAGAACTTATAACAGAAAATGGTAAAAAATTGAAAGCCATTTTGTTGGAACTTTCCCATCAAAATTCGCTCGAAACTCAATTTATGGAATGGTTGGAGAATAGTAACCATTTTTGTAATTCGCTTGTTGACCGAATTGTTACCGGCATGCCGCAAAAGGAAATCAGAGGCCAGGTTGAATCCCAATTGGGCTATACAGATGATCTTTTGACTATGTCAGAAACTTATAGTTTGTGGGCAATTGAAGGAGATAAAAAGATTAAAAATATTTTATCTTTTGCCCAAGTTGATGAAGGGGTTGTGATAGAACCAAATATTGATTTGTACCGTGAATTAAAATTGCGTTTGTTGAACGGCACTCATACATTAACCTGTGGGCTGGCGTTTCTGGCAGGTTTTGATACAGTGCAACATGCAATGGAAGATAAATACTTTGCAACTTTTATTGAAAGCCTGATGAGAAATGAAATTGCGCCTTCTATTTCTTTTGAAATAGAGGATAGTATAAAACAATCTTTTATCACTAAAGTATTGGATCGTTTTAGGAATCCGAATATCAACCATCGTTGGATAAGCATTACGCTAAATTATACCTCGAAAATGGGGATGAGGTGTATTCCATTATTAATTAATCATTATAAAAAAAACGATTCAGTTCCTTCTTTATTTGCATTCGGATTTGCGGCATACCTTTATTTCATGAAACCGGTGAAAAAATCCGGCTCTGAATTTTTTGGCGCTATCAATGGCGATGATTATTTAATAGAAGGCCCGTCAGCAGCAAGTTTTTATGATTTTTGGAAAAAAGGTTCAATAGAAGGAACAGTAAATGAAGTTTTAAAGGATATTTCTATTTGGGGTTATGATCTGTCAAGTTTAAATGGGTTTCAAAAAGCGGTTACAGAAAATTTAAATAGTATTATAAATAAAGGAATGAAAGCTAGTTTAGAAACTTATTATTCTAAAAAATAAATTGCTGAAATGAAACAGAAAGTGATGAAGATTCATCCTGCGGATAATGTTTTGGTGGCTTTGGCAGACCTGGGTGTAAATGAAAAAGTACTTTATAACGGTGAAGAATACACGCTTACCGGCCGCGTGCCTGCCAAACATAAATTTGTAATAAAAGATATGCAAGCAGGTGATGAAATATTTATGTATGGTGTTTTAGTAGGTAAAGCTCAAACTGAAATTCCAAAAGGAGGAAGAATTACGACTTCTAATGTAAAGCATGCTGCAAGTGGCTTTGAAATTAGTGAAAGAAAAATAAATTGGCATATTCCTGACTTTTCTAAATTTAAAAACAGAACGTTTAATGGCTTTTACCGGCCAGATGGAAAAGTAGGAACGGCTAATTATTGGCTTGTAATTCCATTAGTGTTTTGTGAAAACCGCAATATCGAAGTATTGAAGGAAGCGTTAGTAAATGAATTAGGTTACGGAAGAAACCAGGATAAAAAACTGGAAGTTTCGAAACTTGTTAATCTATACAAAGAAGGGAAAAATATTGATGAAATTATAAATGCGGATGTATCACATCAGCCTGAAGAAGAGAAAAAGCAAAGGGTATTTTTAAATGTAGATGGAATTAAATTTCTTTCTCATGAAGGCGGTTGTGGCGGAACGCGTGATGATGCGCAGGCTTTATGTGGTTTGCTTGCCGGATACATCACTCATTCAAACGTAGCGGGAGCAACGGTTTTAAGCCTTGGTTGCCAGAATGCACAAGTAGGTATTTTGCAGGAAGAAATAAAAAAGCGAGATCCAAATTTTTCAAAACCATTATATATTTTAGAGCAGCAGCAAATAGGAAAAGGTGATGACCTTATTACAAAAGCTATCAGGCAAACATTTGCTGGTTTGGTTGAAGCCAATAAAATTGAAAGAAAACCTGCGCCGTTAAGTAAGCTTTGTATAGGGCTTGAATGCGGTGGCTCCGATGGTTTCAGCGGTATTTCAGCGAATCCGGCAATTGGTTATACATCCGACCTTTTGGTGGCGCTCGGGGGCTCGGTTATTCTTTCTGAATTTCCGGAATTGTGCGGAGTAGAACAAAATTTGAGTGACCGTTGTGTTGACCGGGATACTGCTTTTCGTTTTGGCGGGCTTATGAAAACTTACAATGAAAAGGCAAAGGCGGTGGGTTCCGGTTTTGATATGAATCCTTCGCCTGGAAATATAAAAGATGGCTTAATTACTGACGCAATTAAATCTGCCGGTGCGGCTAAAAAAGGGGGCACATCGCCTGTTTCAGCGGTTTTGGATTATCCCGAAATGGTAAGTAAACCGGGGCTTAACTTGCTTTGCACGCCAGGCAATGATGTAGAAAGTACCACTGCCGAAGTTGGCTCAGGCGCTAATATTGTTTTATTCACAACCGGCCTTGGAACGCCAACCGGAAACCCAATTGCGCCTGTAATTAAGTTGTCAACCAATACTATTTTATTCAATAAAATGAATGACATTATTGATATCAATACCGGGGCAATAGTCGAAGGGGAAGAAACTGTAGAAGAAGCAGGTGAAAGGATTTTAGAATATGTAATAAAAGTAGCAAGCGGCGAAATGGAAGTAAGTGCAGTGAGGCATAAACAAAATGATTTTATTCCATGGAAAAGGGGAGTGAGCCTGTAATAGCAAGAGTTTAAGAAATTTGGATTTAGAATTATTTGTTAGCCAAAATAAGAATCTATTGTATTTGTTGCTTTACTGATACCGGAAAAAATAATTAAAACTATAGTCATTTTATAATCATAAAAAAGTATAATGCCGGAAACTTTACCAAATGGAGGTTTTCCCTCTACTGCAGCAAATATTAATGAAACCGTTGGTAAATACAGGTGGGTTATTTGCTCTTTACTTTTTTTCGCAACTACTATCAATTATCTTGACAGGTCGGTCATTAGTTTATTAAAAAGCAACCTTGAAGTAACATTTAAATGGACAGAATCGGATTATGCTGACCTGGTAATGGCTTTTCAGCTTTCTTATGCGGTGGGTATGTTGCTGGCAGGAAGATTCATTGATAAAGTAGGAACCAAAATCGGGTATGCCGTATCATTAGCGCTGTGGAGTTTTGCATCGATGGGGCATGCACTGGTAAAAAGTACGATTGGCTTTTTGATAGCAAGGTCTGCATTAGGCATCAGCGAATCCGGAAATTTTCCGGCTGCTATTAAAACCACTGCCGAATGGTTTCCTCAAAAAGAAAGGGCGTTTGCAACGGGTATCTTTAATTCCGGAGCCAACATTGGCGCGATATTGGCACCACTCACTGTTCCCTTTATTGTAGTGAAATGGGGTTGGCAGGAAGCTTTTATTTTTACCGGGGCATTTGGTTTGATATGGCTAATATTTTGGTTTATTTTTTATGAAATACCTTCTAAGCAAAAAAGATTATCTAAGAAAGAATTTGATTATATCCATAGCGATCCTGGTGAAAAAGAAAACTTGCCGGGAAGGGCTGAACTTACAACTGATGCTGAGCTAAATAAAAAAGTTCCCTGGATTTCATTATTAAAATATAATCAAACGTGGGCTTTTATCCTGGGTAAATTTCTTACTGATCCTATTTGGTGGTTTTATCTTTTTTGGCTTCCTGCATTTTTAAAAGCGCAATATGGCATTGATGGTACAGGAGTAGCTTTGCCAATTGCTTTGGTTTACACAATGTCTACAATAGGAAGCATATGGGGTGGGTGGCTGCCAATGTATTTTATCAAAAAAGGATGGATGGTTTTTCGTGCAAGAAAAGTGTCTATGCTGATATACGCTTTTCTGGTGATACCGGTAGTTTTTGCCCAATACCTTGGTTCCATAAATATGTGGCTTGCTGTAATCATAATCGGAATTGCTACGTCAGCACACCAGGCATGGTCGGCTAATATTTTTACAACTGTATCTGATATGTTTCCTAAAAAAACTATAGGTTCAGTAACCGGTATGGGAGGCACGGCAGGCGCATTGGGCGGCATTCTGATTGCCTTTCTTGCGGGTAAATTGTTTGATCATTTTAAAGTAATAAACAACCTGGATGCCGGGTATTTTATCATGTTTATTATTTGCGGGTGTGCATACCTGTTAGCATGGGTTTTGATGCATTTCTTAGCGCCTAAATTGAAAAGGATTGATTTTGATTAGAAAAAAAATTTAGGTTCAAAACTGAATCCTCAATATTGAAAAAATTAAAAAGCAAAGAATCTTAAGAATCAATTTTTATGAAACCATTTTTAGATAGGGATTTTTTATTACAATCGGAAACTTCGAAAAAGTTATACCACGATTTTGCAGTAGAAATGCCCATTATAGATTACCACTGCCATTTGCCTGTACAGGAAATTGCTGACGATATCAATTTTGAAAACCTAACTCAAATATGGTTGTATGGCGACCATTATAAATGGCGTGCGATGCGCGCAAATGGTGTGGATGAAAGTTATTGCACAGGAAATAAAAGCGATTGGGAGAAATTTGAAAAATGGGCTGAAACAGTTCCTTATACTTTGCGAAACCCACTTTACCAATGGACACACCTTGAATTGCAAAGATATTTTGATGTTCATGAAATTTTAAATCCGGAAAGTGCAAAAGGAATCTATGACGAGTGCACTAAGAAATTGCAAACCAAAGAATATTCTGTTCATAACCTGCTACGCAAAATGAATGTAAAAGTTATTTGTACCACGGACGATCTGGCAGATACTTTAGAGTATCATCAAAAAATAAAAGACGATGGGTTTGAAATAAAAATCCTTCCTGCCTTCCGCCCTGATAAAGCGATGAATGTTGATAACGTAAATGATTTTAATGATTATGTAAAAAAAATCGGAAAAGTAAGTGGAATGTCAATCACCTCTTATCAAACTTATCTGAATGCTTTAAAACAGCGCCACGATTTTTTTACAAAGATGGGTTGTTCGGTTTCTGACCATGGCCTGGAATATATGTATTCAGAAGATTATACTGAAGATGAAACCAATTTTATTTTCAATAAAATTCGCAATGGCAGCCCACTTTCTTTAGAAGAAAACCTGAAATTTAAATCAGCAATGCTTCATGTATTTGCTATTTGGGGCCATGAAAAAGGTTGGGTTCAACAATATCATTTAGGGGCTTTCAGAAATAATAATACAAGAAAACTTGAACAATGCGGGCCGGATACCGGTTGGGATTCTATAGGTGATTTTTCACAGGGAAAATCTATGGTTAAATTTTTAAGCCGCCTTGATTTTACTAATCAATTGACTAAGACTATCATTTATAACCTGAATCCTTCTGACAATGAAATGGCCGCTACTATGGCTGGTAATTTTAATGATGGTTCTTTACCAGGAAAAATTCAATTTGGCTCGGCCTGGTGGTTTTTAGACCAAAAAGATGGAATGATAAAACAGATAAACACCTTGTCAAATATGGGATTGCTCAGCCGGTTTGTCGGTATGCTTACTGATTCACGGTCTTTTCTTTCCTATCCAAGGCATGAATATTTTCGCAGGGTACTTTGTAATCTTTTTGGCGAAGAAATTGAAAAAGGAGAATTGCCCGGCGATATTAAATGGACAGGAAAAATAATTCAGGATATTTGTTTTAATAATGCCAAAAGTTACTTTGGCTGGTGACAACTCTTTTATCTTCGCTATTTTAAAACACAGTATTTCATATCATGATGTAAATAAACAGTTTGAATATATATTGCCTAAAAGTACAATAACCTTAATTATTGATTAAAAACGCAATAAATTAGATTATTGTCAAATAATGCAATAACTTTGATTCTGCAAAAAAAGATTGCTTCTTTCTAAAAAAAACTAAGTAATGGTTTCTGTGATCACAGGAGATATTATTAATTCAAAAACGAATGTTCCACGAACATGGCTTGTTCCATTAAAAAAGGAATTAAACAGGATTGGGGAAGATCCAAAATACTGGCAAATTTACCGTGGGGATAGTTTTCAGGCGGTGATAAACAAACCGGAAGAAGCTTTGCTGACAGTGATGAAAATTAAAGCGGCTTTAAAATCAATCAGTGGAATGAATGTTCGTATTGCAATAGGAATTGGCGGCAGGAATTACAATGCGGCAAAAGTTACCGAATCGAACGGAAGCGCTTTTGTTCATTCGGGCGAAAAGTTTGAATCGCTTAACCGGGAAAAACAAAACCTTGCAATAAAAAGCGATTGGCCAAAGTTTGATAATGAGATGAATTTATATTTGAAATTAGCGCTGATAGCTATGGACAACTGGACAGTAAATGCCGCTGAAATTGTAAAAGTAGCGATGGAAAACCCTGCTAAATCACAACGCCAGCTTGGCGTTATGATCGGTATTAAGCAAAGCGCCATCAGTACAAGGCTAAGAAGGGCTTACTATGAAGAAATAATGGAAGTAAATGAAATGTATATAGCAAAAATTAAATTGTTGAAATGACCATTCTACTTAAATTATTGCTCGCTCATTTAATTGGTGATTTTCTTTTGCAGCCTGCTTCCTGGGTAAAGGTAAAAGAAGAAAAAAAATTGGGCGCGGGGCAATTATATATTCACGCGTTGCTCCATGGAGTCCTGGTTCTTTTGCTTACCTGGAACTGGCAATTCTGGAAATGGGCTTTGCTTATCGCATTTATTCATTTAATAATTGATTCACTTAAAATTCTTTTGCAAAATAATGCGAACCGCAGGGTGTTATTTTTTATTGACCAGGTGCTTCATTTTATTTCAATATATCTTATCTGGCTATGGATCGAAGATAAAAGCTTTCCATTTTTAGTTTTTGAAAATGCCTCATTTTTATTGCTGGCTACTTCCATTATATTTCTTACCAACCCTATTTCATTTGCTGTAAAAATTTTTATTTCAAAATGGATTCCCGAAGATGATGATACTGCTTCTTTAAAAAGCGCCGGTAAATATATCGGCATTTTAGAACGCTTGCTTGTCTTTTTATTTATTGTTATCAATCAATGGGCGGCTATCGGTTTTCTCCTGGCCGCGAAATCTATTTTCCGTTTTGGCGATTTAAAAGAATCAAAGGACAGAAAGTTGACCGAATATGTTTTGATTGGAACTTTGTTAAGCTTTAGCGCAGCAATTTTTGTAGGGTTAATCTTTCGGTATGTAAGATGAAAACGAATAATTTTTACCCTAATCCAAAATCAAAATCCGTTTTATTTATTCGTTTACTATGTTATTTTATAGAAATTATTTAAAAAAACATTCAATTGAACCTCGTTTCTTAATTTCTTTGTAAAATTTCTTTGTAAAAATATATAATTTATTAAAAAAGCAATTTCATAAACATTAAATATTTTACCTTCACGCCTCTAAATTATAAAAATGAAAAAAATATTATTCGTAACATTTTTGATGATGGTTACTGGGGGTGCTGTTTTTTCTCAGTCTACAGAAAGCGGCTCCCATTATGACCAACACACGGCTTTTGCGCCTTTCTTTTATTCTTCAAACGGTAACCAATACCGAAGCGCCAGCGGGCAACCCGGGCCGGCATATTGGCAAAACAGGGCTGATTATAAAATCAACGTATCGCTGGATACAACAGAAAAAAGAGTGAAAGGCTCTGTAGTGATAACTTATAAAAATAACAGCCCCGACCCTTTAAAGTTTTTATGGCTTTATCTGGACCAGAATATTTACAGGGAAGACAGCCGTGCAGAGGCAACCAGCCCGGTTACGGGTGGAAGGTTTTCCAACAAAGCTTTTACAGAGGGTGATGAATTAAGCTCTGTTGATATTGTAATGGACGGAAAAACTACTAAAGGTAAATACAACATTTCTGACACCAGGATGCAGGTTTGGCTTCCAACTCCTTTAAAAGCAAAAACAGGAACGGTTCAACTAAAAATTAATTATTCTTTTTCAGTTCCTAAATATGGAACAGACCGCATGGGTAGAGTTGATACAAAGAATGGATGGGTTTATGAAATAGCCCAATGGTATCCTCGGATGTGTGTGTTTGATGATATCGAAGGATGGAATACTTTACCCTATCTTGGAGCTGGCGAGTTTTATCTTGAATATGGAAATATTGATTATACAATTACTGCCCCTTCCGATTTAATTGTAGTCGGTTCAGGAGCTTTGCAAAACCCTGCGGAGTGCTTAACCACAACAGTTAGAAAGCATCTTGAAGAGGCAAGTAAAAGTGATAAAACAGTTACCATTGTTAGCGCTGATGATTTAAGTGGTACTTCTTATCATCCTAATAAACCTTCATTAACGTGGCATTTTATATGCGACAACACGCGCGACGTTGCATGGGCAGCTTCTAAAGCATTCATCTGGGATGCCGCCAGAATCAATTTGCCAAGTGGCAAAAAAGCTTTGGCTCAGTCAGTTTATCCTGTAGAAAGTGCAAAAGAGCAGGCCTGGAAAAGGTCAACAGAATTTGTAAAGGGCTGTATCGAATTGTATTCTAAAGAATGGTACGAATTCACTTATCCATCAGCAACTAATGTAGCAGGAATTGTTGGCGGTATGGAGTACCCGGGAATCGTATTTTGTTCCTGGAAAAGTAGTGGCGCTGGTTTATGGAATGTTACCAATCATGAGTTTGGCCACAATTGGTTCCCGATGATTGTTGGTTCTAACGAGCGAAAATTTCCCTGGATGGACGAAGGTTTTAATACTTTTATCAACGGAGTAGATACCAAAGTATTTAACCACGGAGAATTCGACGAAAAAAATGACGTTCAAAAAATTGCTCCATACATGTTTCAAAAGGATGCAGATCCGATAATGACAATTCCTGATGTTACTCAGGCAGATTTTTTAGGAATTGCCGCTTATGAAAAACCAAGTGATGGATTGAATATTTTACGCGGTCACATTTTAGGCAAGGAAAGATTTGATTCTGCTTTCAGGATTTACATTGACCGCTGGGCATTTAAACATCCAACTCCATGGGATTTTTTCAGGACAATGGAAAATGTAGGTGGGGAAGACCTTTCTTATTTCTGGAGAGGCTGGTTCTTTACCAATTCAAAATTAGACCAGGGAGTTAAAGATGTAAAATATATTGATAACGATCCTAAAAAAGGCGCGTTAATTACGATAGTAAATAATGAACAGATGGTGTTGCCGGTGCCAATGAAAATAGAACAGGAAAATGGAAAAACGGATTCAATAGAACTTCCGGTTGAAATATGGCAGCGCGGTGGTGAATGGACGTTCCAATATCCATCCACGTCAACAATAAAAAAGATTACTATAGACCCTGATCATGATTATCCGGATATTGACCCTTCTAATAATACATTTACAGGTGAGCCTCTGAAAGCTGTGCCTGCCGGAATGACGGCAACAGATGTTGTAAATAATTACATAAAAGCAGTAGGGGGAAAAGATAAAATAGAGGGCATAAAAGATTTTTCATACACAGCAAAAGGCGAAGTACAAGGACAGGGAATAGAAATGGTACGCAAGTATAAAACACCAGGCCTTATGCTTTTAACCATCACTTTAACCTCATCAAATACTGTTATTCAAAAAGAAGTAGTGAACGATGATAGTGTAAGTTCAATGGCTATGGGGCACACTGAACAGTTGGATGAGGCTACAAAGAAACGCATCAAAGAATCAGCGGTTCCTTTCCCCGAAATTAATTATTCAAGTGCAAAGCCTGAAATATCTTTAGAACCAATGATGGCAAAAGTAGATGACAAAGATGCTTATGTACTGGATATATCCTCCGGCCCGGAAACTAAGATAAAAGAATACTATGATGCTGAAACCGGGTTGAAACTTAAGAGGGAAGTGTCTTCTGCTGCAGGCCCACAGTCAACTTCTTATAGTGATTACAGGGATGTAGATGGAATTAAATTCCCTTATTTAATGACCATTTCTTCATCCGTAGATATTCCTTTAAAGGTTACTGATATAAAAATAAACAGTGGCTTAAAGGCTGATGATTTTAAATAAAAATTTATAACAAAAGAGTAAAAGAGGTATTCATTTGAATACCTCTTTTTTTATTATACCAGTGTCATCCATTAATTTTCTTCGGTGATTTTATAAAGGGCTGTAAAAGATAACCAATAATAATTACCAAAATTGCCCCAATAACATTCAGCCATAAAAATGAAATAACATCTGCTTTGTAAATAATAAAAATAAATATTTCTGAAATAATTGCTGATACAAAAAGTGCATTTGCTTTTATTGCTTTGAACCAAAATGCAATCAGGAATATTCCGAGTATAACTCCGTAAAAAAGAGAGCCAAGGATATTTACGGTTTCAATTAAGCTATTGCCCAGGTTACTGGCAAACTCTGCGACGAGGATGCAGAATATTCCCCAGCAAAAAGAATAAAATTTTGAAATGCGGTAATCTTGTTTCTCAGTTAATTTTTTCTTGAAATACTTTTTGTGGATATCAACGACGGTGCAGGATGCAAGAGCATTCAGTGAAGCAGCGATACTTCCCCATGCGGCAAGAAAAATTACCGCAATCAATAAACCAACTAGGCCTTTTGGCAAGTAGTCAATCACAAAACGCAGGAAAATATAATTGGTATCATTTACATCTTCACCTGGCAACGCCTTTGACAATACAGCGCTGTATTCATTTTTAATTTTACTTTTATCAACGTTATCAATAGAACGAAGTTTTGCATAAGTTGATTCAAGATTATTTAATTCAGTTTTATAATTTGTTTCCTTTGCGCGCTCCACCTGTGTTTTATTAAAATGAATGGGCGCTTTATTATATTGATAAAAAGAAAAAACCAAAACACCCAGCATTAATATTAAAAATTGCATAGGCACTTTTACGATTCCATTCATCAACAAACCCAGCTTGCTTTGACGGTTATTTTTTGCTGTAAGATAGCGGCCCACCTGGCTTTGGTCAGTTCCAAAATAGGAAAGCGCTAAGAAAAAGCCGCCAATTAACCCGCTCCAGATATTGTATTTATCTTTCCAGTCAAAACCGTTTGCAGTTTCTCCGGAGGTGATAATATTCATCTTGCCACTTTTTCCGCCAATGTGTAAAGCATCCAAAAACCCAACGTTTGAAGGCATTAAATGAACCACTACATAGCCTGCCACCACCATGCCGGTAATGACTATAATCAATTGAAGTTTCTGTGTATGAGCCACAGCCCTGGCGCCACCGCTCACAGTATAGATAATAAGCATTCCACCCATAATAATATTCGTGTAATAAATATTCCAGCCTAGCAAAGAGCTTAAAATTAATGAAGGCGCATAAATACTGATTCCGGTTGATAAGCCTCTTGATATTTGAAATAGAATAGAAGTAAGTGTGCGGGCTTTTAAATCGAACCGGTTTTCTAAAAATTCATAGGCAGTATAAACTTTTAATTTATTAAATACCGGAACGAAGACAATGCAAATAACAATCATCGCCAATGGCAGCCCAAAATAATATTGAACAAACCTCATTCCATCCGTGTAAGCCTGGCCTGGTGCACTTATAAAGGTGATGGCACTAGCTTGCGTTCCCATTATGCTGAGTAGCACAAGGTACCAGGGCATATCCCTGTTACTTAAAAAATACCCATCAAGATTTTTAGAAGTTTTACTTTTATAAATACCATAAAGAATAATACTCGTAAGGGTTATAATAAGTACAATCCAATCCTGGTAACTCATACACCATCTTATTTTGAAAGAGAAGAATTTTATAAAATCAGTTTCTAAAAATCGCAGTAAACAAACAAAAAAAGCATATTTCTATTTCGACATATCCCACACTTTCAAAGACTTTATCAAAGATTCGCCACCAAAAGAAAACGCACTTAGCATGTTAGCTTCTTCATCCGGATAAATATAAGTTGTCAAAACTTTTTCCCCATCATTTGCAAACACTTCAAGAGAGGATTTATCAAAAAGAATTTCCAGTTTTATTTTTCCATTGGTTGGGCTTACTATCATTGACTGGCTTAGTTTCATTTGATTGATTTTACCGTTTCCTGCTCCGCTTCTATCTACATAAACTTCATTTTTTGAAGCATCAAAACCAATCACAGTTTCAGAAATAATGTTCCCACTTTTATCAGTTTGCTGTGCTATTTTAAAACCTGAAATTGTATTTTTAGGAACCTCTAATTCTGCCTGCAACCAATAGGAATTACTGGTAATATCCTTGTCCTTTAAAATATTATTTAAAGTGCCTTTCACTTTTAAGTTTTCAAATGAAACCATCTTTTTTGAAAGGCTGGAAAGATTATCTTTTATTTTTTTTGCGGGGTTTTGAAACAAACGGATTCCTTCATTTGTATTCCTTAAACTTAAATCCCTGGGGATAGACATTTGGCCGCGCCAAGGGTAAGTTTCCTGTTTTTCTGGAACCATCCAGCCGATATAAGTATGTTGGTCGTCCGGCAAATTGTTCCAGGGAATTGAGGCATACAATGAATTGCCATTATCCAATAACAGAGTAGTTTTTGCCGGGTTATCATTGGTAAAAGTTTTACCGTCAAAATCGCCAACATAATATTCTTCTAGATCATTGCCTGCATTATCCTGGAATGAATTGGCCAAAACCCATTTTTTTTCGGAGGTGCCTTCTACAGGAAGTTGAATGAAAAAGGGGCATTCCCAGATACCGCCTTGTAACCCTGCATTGCCAAATTCGCTGAGCAATTCCCAGTTTTTTAAATCGGATGAAGAATAAAATTGGACAGAATTTTCATGCGGAAGTGCAACAACCATTAGCCATTTATTTAATTGCTCATTCCATTGAACATTGGGATCGCGAAAATCTTTTTTATTCAAATCAATCACCGGATTTTTAAAATAATTAATAAAACTCATTCCTCCATCATTACTGTAGGCAATGTATTGTGATTCTTTTTTAATATGCGGCTGGTCAGCAGTGTAAATAACTACGATGCATCCGCTGTCTTTACAAAGGCCACTTGTATTATTTTTATCCCAAACGGCGGAGCCAGAAAATCTCCACGTGGTATCCTCATTATTTATCGCTTCTGGCATAGCAAGCTGCAGGTGTTTCCAATTCACCAAATCTGTGCTCGTAGCGTGCCCCCAGCTCATGTGCCCCCATATATTTTCATAAGGGTTTTGCTGGTTATATAATTCATACACTCCATTCAGATAAAGCAAACCGTTTGGATCGTTGGTCCAGTTTTTTAATGGAGTAAAATGATAATCTGGCCTCCATTGCGGAGTTGGGGTTTCATTAGTTTGAGCAAATAAAAAGCAGGAAAAAAAGAGATTTAAAGTAAAAAGAAAATATTTTTTCATGTGTATTTAATTTCAGTTTTTATTTTGTTTGAGAAGTTTTATTTTTTCATTAATTGGATTACTTCTTCTATTTCATAATTGGGGCAGGCGCCGGAACGCGACGCTACAAAAGCGCCGAGGGCACTTGCAAAATCAAGTGCTTCTTCTGGCGGTGCGCCGTCAATAAATTTTGAAACGATAGCTGCCAGGAAAGAATCACCGCTTCCAATTGTGTCAGCAACTTTTACCTGGTAACCGGGGTGGTAATAAAATTTTTTATTTATAAAAAGCATTGCGCCATCGCCGCCTTTGGTTGTGATAATAGTTTCAATATTATATTTTTGTGCAACAGAATTAACTCTGTCTTCATCACTTTTAAATTGATTGCCGATCCATCCTGAAACCAAATGCAATTCAGCCAGGTTTAATTTTAGAATATCTGCCTTGCCAAGTAATTCTTCTATTATTTCTTTATTAAAATGCGGTGGCCTCAAATTAATGTCAAGCACTTTTGTTTTAGCAAATTCTAAATTTTTAAAAAGTGTGTTCCTTGTAATTTCATCTCTTGAGGCAAGGCTTCCAAAAACAAAATAATCAGCTGCGGAAATTATAGGTTCTATCTCCGAAACGAATTCAATAAAATCCCAGGCAACTGGTTTTACAATTTCATATTCAACTTCATGATTTTCTTTTACCGTGGCAAAAACCTTTCCTGTTGGATGTTCTTCATCTACCTGGAAAAAAACGGTTTCAATATTTTTTGATTCAAAAACTTTCTTCAATTCTTTTCCCAATTCATCGTTTCCAATCCTGGAAATTACCGCAGGGCTTTTACCAAGTTTTGTTAAATGATAGGCCACATTTACAGGCGCTCCGCCCGGAAGTTTTCCTTCAGGAAGAAAATCCCAAAGTGTTTCTCCAAAGCAAACAACCTGGTAATTTGTTTTTTTAGAATCCATAATTATTTTTGATGATCAATATAAACAATCTTTTTTTTATAAGCCAGGTTAACAAATTCATTGTAAAAAGTTTACAATGAAAATTTACATTATGCTTAATAGATTTTAAAAAATGAATTTAGGTGAATTTATTTTTATTCACATTGAAAAATTTAAAGCTTACTCAATTATTTCTGTTTAATTTTTTTAACACTTCTTTCTTAGCGAACACTTTTGATTCAAGTTGTTTTTAAATTATTTTGCATGCGCGTTCAAAAATATTTTATAATATAAGAACGTAAGAGCATTTTTTTTATAATATTAAAACTACACCTTATGAAAAGTAAAATCACTATTCTTCTTATCTCATTTTTTTCTTTTTCTTTATTGGCAAATGCACAAATAACAAAAGGCTCAATTTTATTGGGAGGCCAAGTAAATTTTTCTCATACCAGTATTAAGTATCCTCCCATCCAGGATGATGATCAAATAACTAATGCGGGTAGTATTTCCCTTTCGGGTGGCAAAGCCATTAATGAGAACTCTGTAATAGGTTTAAATTTGAAGTTTGGATACTCAAATGCTTATTTCAGAGTGATTCCTTCGCAAAGGCAAAAATATACCAGTTATGGAGCGGGCATTTTTTACAGGAAATATAAAACCTTGGCAAAGGATTTTTATTTCTTTTTAGAAGGTGGGCTTGATTATAATTACAGCAATTCAAATACAAAAGATTCATCAGGACGCGAACTTCAAAAAGTTACACAATCTGGTGTTGAATTAAATCTTACTCCTGGTATATCGTATAAAGTTTTAAAAAATCTTCATTTGGAAGTTTCCCTTCCTCAAATGTTTTCTATAGGATATGCAGAATCTAAGACATCACAACAGCAATCTGTTTCTTATAAATCGGATGTTGTCAGCGTTTATTCTAATTTAAATTCGGGCTTATTGAACAACCTGGCCGTTGGTTTCCGTTTAATTTTTTAAGGCTAAATAAATTTGCGTTTAAGCATTGCCGTAATTGTGCATAAGAAAATATTTGAAATACAGTTTTCGGACAAATTTTTCTGAAAAGAAATAAGTTGCGTCGTTTATAAAATGTATTGGAGTTTAATTTAAAACTTCCTTAAGTTTTTGAGTAAGCTTATCGCCGAAAATATTTTTAGCGACAATAACGCCGTCTTTATTTACCAGGACATTTGAAGGGATTGCCTTGATTCCGTATTCATCAGAAGAAGCATTTTGCCAACCTTGTAAGTCAGAAATCTGGTTCCAATCAAGATGGTCATCGGCAATCGCTTTTAGCCAGCGGTCTTTTTTTGTATCGTAAGAAACACCCAAAATAGTAAACCCTTTATCTTTAAATTGGTTGTAAGCAGCTACTACATTAGGATTTTCGCGCCTGCATGGGCCACACCAACTTGCCCAAAAATCAATCAACACATATTTCCCTTTTAGGGAAGACAAACTCATTTGGCTGCTGTCCGGTGTATATTCTGTTATGTCAGGTGCCTGTTTTCCAACGGCTACTCGAGCATAAGTATCCACCATCTTTTTGATCTCTTCGCCTTTAATAGAATTTTTTACTGAAGGGGCTAATTCATTGTACAATGGTTCTACTTCACTAGCATCGGCATAATAAGCGAAGTTTTCCAGGATAGCCATCGCGCCCCGCATTGATGTAGGATATTCTTTTACAAAAGCGCCTACTATTTTTCTTTTGGCTGCTAAAATGTCAAAATCAACCTGGTCGAGGCTGTCCATTACTTTGTGGTCTTTATTTTTATAAGCTTCTTCGTATATTTTGCTATCCGCTTCTTCCCATTTGGTGATGGATTTCATCCTTTCCTTTAATAATTTATCATCAGAATTAACAATGGAACCCTTTACAGACAATAGCCTTAAAGAATCACCACGGCCTAATATTTGCATAGTTGTTGGCTCTACATAAAATGTAAAATAATCCTGGTGCCTGTCTGGCAAAGTAAGCGAAGCAAAGTAAGGAGTCGTAACAAAACCGGTAAATTTGAATTCACCATTTTTTATAACTGATGAATCTTTAAAAGTCTGGCCTTGTTTGTAAATATTCAAATAAATGGTTCCATTTTGTATTTTCTCCAGTTTCCCGTTTATCACAAAAGTTGAATCCTGCGCCTGTGCCTGGAAATTTAAAAATAAAACTACAGTTAGAATTGAAATCAACTTTTTCATAAATAAATTTTTGCGCCAAAGTTAATGTATTTATAAAAACGCATCTTACCGCTAATAATTTAGATAGTTTGAAGAATAAAAATCTGCATTATTTGTTCGTTTACTGTTGCGTATTCATTTACTTTTAATACTTAAATTAAAATTTTCTCTGTGAAAAAATTTGAAAAATATTATGATTTAATTCAGAAAGATTATCCGGGTTTTTCTATTTCTTCCATTAAAAAAATTGGCGAAGGCGACAATAGTAAAGCTTTTGTTGTCAATGGAAATTATATTTTCAGGTTTCCAAAAAAAGAAAAAGTAAAAAGGGAAATTCAAAGGGAAATTTGTGTGTTGCCAAAAATAAAAAGTGCGGTAGGGATATACATTCCTGATTTTGAATTTATTTCACCAGAATTAAATTTTGTAGGTTACCAAAAAATAAATGGGCATATTTTATCTAACAAAATATTTCGTTCATTACCCAAAAATCAAAAGGTAGAAATTTACAAAACACTGGGAAATTTTCTTACCCAAATTCATTCTTTCCCTTTGTCCCATTTGGAAAATTGTGACCTAGAAACCATGAATTTGAAAGAAGAATATTCGGATAATTTTGAGAAGGCAAAAAAAGAAATCTTCCCTATTATTTCTAAAAAGAAAAGGAAAATTATCAGCCACTTTTTTAACCAATACCTTAACGATGATAATAACTTCAAATATGCTCCGGCATTAGTTCACAACGACTTCAGCAAGGATCATATTTTAATTAATACAGTAAACAAACAAATATCAGGGATTATTGATTTTGGTGATGTTGCGATAGGAGACCTCTTTTACGATTTTTTGTATTTATTGGATGAATTTGGCAAAAGCTTTTTAAAAGAGGTTTTTAGATATTATGATAACCCTTTACAAAAAATCCCTCTTGCTAAAATTCAATTTTTTTCTTTGGCTAATAAGGTACAAATAGCGCTGGAAAATTTGAAAGAAAACAATAATGAAAGCCGGAAAGAATCATTAGAAGATTTAAATTGTTGGCTGGGTAATTTTATGAAGAAAAAGAAAAATAAATAATTTTATTCCTAACTAAAAAAATCGATTCATTCCCACCACAACAATTGATGCTGCAATCCATATGGTGAAAAGTTTAACGATTTGCCTATTACCAGTCATTTTCTGGCTTTTTCTATTTGATAATTGAAGCCGTATAAGCTATGCGGAAGCAACAATACTTTTGTGATTTTAAATTTTCTCATTGTGGCTCATAATTTTAATTAATTTACATTATTAAAATAAAATAATAGAATAATTAATTTACGCCGCATAGGCAATGAGTTCTTTGAATGTATCTGTTTTCCTTTTAGCTGCTCTTAGCATTATAGCTTTAAAAAT
>Ga0207933_1000107_pt1 | contig 83811 bp, 59 predicted proteins | sample NGESurdeep092012_4_FD_184488 | JGI IMG/M metagenome (GOLD analysis project Ga0207933, IMG submission 184488) | Arctic peat soil microbial communities from Barrow, Alaska - NGEE Surface sample F53-3 deep-092012 (SPAdes) | ecosystem: Environmental > Terrestrial > Soil > Wetlands > Peat ...
AGCTTACACACGGCTTGAGCCGGATGATGGGAAACCATCAAGTCCGGTTCTTAGGGGAGGGAGCGGCAGCAATGCCGTTCCCTTACCCGACCCCTGCTGAGGTGGGTGGCGGAGGACACCAGTATCACGGGGGGCCGCAGACAGGGAGGAGATTCATCCCTGAAAGAGACTTTGAGGTTATGTGTACTCGGAATTTATATTGTTCCGGCGCTCCATAAGTTTCTAGATCCCTTTGTCACACGGGAAATACTTTGAGAACTTCGTCGCCGTAGTGGTTGATGACCTTGACCGCGATTTTTCCTGATGCCGGACTTGGAAATGGTCTGCTGACGGTGCTGTACAGGGACGCCCAAGCTGCTTCGTTGATCTCGGCCTGGAGAGCGCGCTTGAGTTTGTCGTATGGCCGATCTTTACCGGTGAAGTAGGCGTGGCGGACGAAGAAGCTCTCTCCGTTGTAGTCCGTGTCGATGAACCAGCAGGCGATGTCATCGGTGGAACTGGAGCGAACGTCTCCGGTAGTGGGGTCGTATACGTCGATGCCCTTTATTTCAACAGTCAACTTGCCGTCCGGTTGCTTGTTAAGGTCGATCTCGGGTTCGCCGAAGACCATAAACAAGTTTCCCGCTCCTGTTTTCTTGAGCAGTTCGTTGCCCATCGACAGGTCAGGGTTCATGCGGGCGATGAGTACCTGTAGGTTCCCGTAACGGCGGGTCTCCTCTGAGACGTGGGGGTCAAAGGCGAAGCCGCAGACAACCAAAGTGTCGAAGCCGACGCCCTGGACTGCTTCCTTGGCCGCCTCCTTGACCTGATTCGGTCCGACGGTGCCGTGTTCCGGGCCAAGGGAGACCGCGACTCGATGCTGCTTGCCGGCGGCATCGGTGTAGGTGCCGGAAGCGTTGAGCCATGCACCGGCATAGGGATCGAGAGTCTCGAAGGTGAGGCGTTCCTTCTTGATGGTGTTCTGAACGCCAGCCTTGCGGAGGTTATCGAGGATCATTACTGAGAAGTCTTGTTGCTTCTGCGCCTCTTGTTCACTCGCTGTGTTGTACGCCGCATCGTCGTCGGTGGAAAGTACACGATAGGGGGAGAGACTTTCGACAGAGAACGGACCTGAGACGCGAATGCGTTTGTTGTCTTCGTGCGGCTGGTCGAAGAGGGTCTCTGGATCGGAATGGACGGCAATCGCAGCATCAATCTCAGTTCGGGACATCCCTTGTTTGATCTCAGGGTTATTCGCAATGGAGCCGAGAGTAATGTGCGGGACACGCCTGTAAACGAAGCCCTTGCGAATATCATTATCTGTCTGGTGCGGGGGCGGAATTGTCCCAGTTATCTCAGCCTCTTTACGAATGCCTTCTGGCGAGTCGTTCAAGATGTAAAAGGGATACCGGGCGGACATTAGCCGGGTGCGTGCAAGCGCGAGCGCGACGCGGGAGGTATCGCAGGTAATCCAACGCCGTCCCCATTGCTCCGCAACGTAGGCTGTAGTTCCCGAGCCACAGGTGGGATCAAAAACAAGGTCCCCAGGGTCAGTCGTGGCGAGTAAAACCCTCTCCATGACGCGCGTATTAGTTTCCACTACATATTTCATGTTGTTGGCTGGCGCAGTATCACCCCAGAGAGCGGTTAGTCGCGCCACTGCATAGTCATCATGGAAATATACATACCGCAGGCCCTCATCACCGCTCTTTTGCAAGCGGTTTGCCAAGGCCAACTGCTTCATCCCTTCCTCCGTGGTAGACCAGCACACACCCTTTGGTGGTGGAAACTTCTCTCCTTCAAACTCAAATACAAAGTCCTGATTTTCTCGATACTCGCGGGGGAGCATTGAGATCGGCTGGTAGACGCGAGCGCCCTTCGGAAGTAGAGCATGAGCCGCGATTTCTGCTGGCGACATCTTGCGTCGTTCTCCCGATGGAAGCTCGACCCACGACCAAGCGGGATCTCCTTCGACGTTCTTTTCAAAGAAAAGCTTTCGGAGCTTTTGAAGTCCGGCGGTCTTGTCCTTTTGATACCAAACGAGATAATCGAAAGTCGATTCGAAGCCTGCTTCACGCATCATCGGCATCATCTTCTTACGGAAAACTATCAACGGCTGAGCGTTGTCGCTGCCAAAAACCTCATCGAGAACCGAGCGAACGAGGTGAAGGTTTTGATCTCCGATCTGTACGAAAACACTTCCTGTTTCAGATAGTAGGTCTCGCGCCGCTACCAAGCGATCACGAAGATATCCAAGGTAAGAATGTATCCCCAATTCCCAAGTATCTCGAAACGCTCTGATCTGTTCAGGTTGTCGAGTAGCGTCTTTTGCTTGTCCGTCCTTTACTACCTTGTTGCGAGTACTAACCTGCCAATTCGAGCCAAACTCTATGCCGTATGGAGGGTCGATGAAGATGGTCTGCACCTTGCCCTTGAGCCCTTCCTTCTCGGCTAGTGACGCCATGACGAGCAGCGAGTCTCCGAGGATGAAGCGGTTGGTCCAGTTTTGCTCAAACTTGTAGAAGTCCACCTTCTGATCGAAGTCTTTGGGGCCACCATTGAAGTCGCGGTAAAAGAGGTCTGGAGTCCCGTTGTCTTCTGGCGCAGTACGGGGAAGCGATTCAATGATGGCCTGGGGATGCACCTTCTCCTGAATGTAGATAGGCACAACGGGTACCGATAAAGCCTCGGCATCCTGCTCGTCCTTGCCGCGCCAGACTAATTGCGGATCAAGCGAGGGGTCTCGCGGATAGAGCATCGTCTTCGGCGAAGTCTCGTCGGCGTACACGAAGTCGCGCAACTCCTCTGTGGGGATGTTGCTGCGCTTGTCCTTATGGCGGGTCGATGTGATCTTGACGGACTTCTTAGGTGGCATAGGAGGTCTCAGGGCTAAGGCTTGCTAGATGATGACGGATTTCGGTCTGAAGGTTGGTAGGGTCGGTGATCTCAATGAAGCTCCAACGACCGAAGGTGCCGTAGGTGTTGACGGCTGGAATCCATAGATTGCGAGCGGTGGAGACTTTGGCGATTTTCTTCTCGCCACGCTCACCTGAGACTTCTACGATTAGGTTTAAGAAATCGGAGCCGTGGCCGTCGTCGATGCAGGTGATGAAGTCAGGGATATACTTCTTCTCCGTGCCTTCAAAGGTGTACGGAATTTCAAAGCCAAGGTGATCGTTCTTAACGTAGTGCATCACCTCATCCATGCGCTCGATCTTGTAGGCGACGTTCTGCTCCCATGCGTCGGTATCTGCGACGACATGGGAGATGTGGCACTTGTCGGCGCGGGTGGCAAAAGTTGGCCGTGTAGTGAAGAAGTCAACGTGCCGTGTGGAGCCGAGGGTGTCATAGGGTTGTAGGATAGGCAGGATGCGTGGCTCACTTTCCGCCGTCGCGGCAGCGATGGCGTGATAGATGTGGTCAACTGCTGCGTGCTTGTTCTGTCCGAAGAGCAGCATCTGCGGGAAGGTGTTGTCGCGCAGCTCCAAACACTCTGAGAGCCAACGCCGGGTAATAGTGAGCACCTGCGGAAAGAGCCAGGGCTGGAGCTGGTCTTCTGAGCCGCGCAGATACTTTTCCAACGCGAGTTTGGCGAGTGAAAACGCAACTTCGTTCACACGAGCGCTCTTGAGAGAGTCAAGCGTGTGGAAGGTGGACTCGCCGATGATGGCCTGCAACTCCGTCTCGGTGGGTACGTTGGCGGAAGAGAGAACGAGGTGGGATGCCTTGGTAAAGCTGGTGGACAGGCGGCCCTCGGGGAGTTGATAGCGATAGCCAAGAAGTCGTGGGAAGTGGATGAGCGAAGCGATGCGGTCGTCGATGGCACGAACGCGGGTAGGCATGGGGCCGGGTGGCGGGTCCGGCGTGGCTCCGGCGGCGGGGATAAAGGAGAACGGGATACCATAGACCTCGGCGTACTCAGGGTCAAACTTATTCTCAGCATTGGGTGTATAGCTCATGCGGCGCAAGGCACGGCCGACGACCTGTTCGCAGAGTAGTTGGGTGCCAAAGGCGCGGACGCCGAGGATGTGAGTGACGGTGTTCGCATCCCAGCCCTCGGTCAGCATCGACACCGAGACGACACAGCGGATATGCTCGCCGAGCTTACCGGGTTTGCCCACGGTGTTGAGGACCTCGCGGAGGAGGTCTTCCGGGGTTACAGAGTCCTCGCTACGACCGGGGAACCTGCGGATGTAGTCGGCCTTAAACTCGGCGATCTCTACAGCGGCAATGGAGCGAAAGTCATCGCTCATGGCATCGCCTGATTCGAGTTGGACGCTGTCCACGAGGATCGTGTTTGGGCGGTGGCGCCAGCCGCCTCGGGAGTCGTCGTTGCGGAAGATGTCGAGCTTGCCGGCCTGAACGATCTTGCGGAGAGTTGGCTTCTCCGGGTCTGTGTGATCGGGAAGTTCCGCCTCCCAACCTGCGATGAAGTCGAAGACCATCTTGGAGACGTTGGTGTTGTTGCAGACGACGATGAAAACCGGCGGCGTAAGACCGCGTGCTTGTGCTTCGTCGTTGGACTGCCAGCGGTCGTACCGCTGCTTGTAGTCGCCATAGAGTGAAGTGAGTGCGGCCTCAAGTTCGCGCGGAAGAGTTGGTTCTGCCTTGGCGGCTTCAGTCGCCCGGCCTTTACGCGGAAGTTGATCTCGTATGCGCAGCCAAAGATTGCGATAGGTGGGCTGGTCACCTGAGAGTGCATCGTCGGCAACAGGTACGCGTGGAATCTTGACTACGCCAGACTCGATGGCTTCCACAAGTGAGAAGTCGGACACTACCCAGGGGAATAGGGTGCCTTCGCCATAGCCGGAGCCGCGCAAAAAGAAAGGCGTTGCCGAGAGGTCGTAGATGGCCTTGATGCCAAGCTTCTTCTGCACGAATTCGAGGCCGGATAGCCACGCATAGGCCGCCTTCTTGTTTGCGTTGATCTCCTCCCTTTCGTCGGCGTTGGCGGGAGCCGGTTCATCCTCGACATTTGGATTCTTCCGATAGCAGTGGTGCGCCTCGTCGTTTAGGACGATGATGTTGCGCTTGGGGCCGAAGTCCCGTCCGCAGACACGGCGCACGACATCGGCGGGCGTCTCTGTAAATAGTGTTGGCTGGGCGGGATGTCCGGCCGCAAGAATGGACTTGGTAGTCTTCGAGACCTTCTCCTTCTCGCGTGGAAGGAAGGAGTGATAGTTGGTAATGACGATACGCGCCTGCTCAAGCTGGTCGCGCTGCCATGCTGGAAGAAGGTCACGCTCCGCATAGTAGTTGCCTGCGTCATTTGGGAAGAGAACGCGGAGGCGGTCCTTGACAGTGATGCCGGGGGTGACGATCAGAAAAGTATCGGAAAAGCGGGCATCCTGGGGATTCGCGCGCTTGTTGAGCGTATGCCACGCGATGAGCATGGCCATAACGACCGTCTTGCCCGAACCGGTGGCCATCTTGAAGGCTTCGCGGTAGAGACCGGGATTTGCGGCTTCGTTTGCATCGCGGAGCTGATTGCGAAGATGTGGCGTGAACTTATTGGCGACTTCCACTAAGTAAATCGCAGTTTCGAGCGCCTCAATCTGACAGAAGAAGAGCTTGCGTTCGCGCGTGGGATCGTTCCAGTAGTCGAGTAGGCGACGCGTTGTGGCCGTTACGCCGCTATATCCACCGGTTCGCCAGCGGCCAACGTGCAGTCGGATGTCGTTCACGAGCGCATTGGGCTTGTTGACATCTTGTGAAAAGTCGCCGGGAAGATTCTGCTGCGCGTTGTTGCGCCGGGATCGCGGCTGAGCGACAGGGACCACATGACTGCTGGGGCGGCGTCCGGGCAGGATGTCGGTGGTGATGTTGTTTTGTTCGTCGAAGCGGAAATGCCGCGACGGCTCGAAGTAGGGCGAGTTGAGGATGGGATTCTCGATGACAACTTGGCTCACGTACAGACCACCATCCGTGCAATTTTAGGCTCTCGCGAAGGATAGCAAATCGCGCACCACAGATGGAACCCAATTAGCTCCTACGAAAACGATCTCTTGTTCTTTCGATCTCTTCGTCCGGCTGATGGACCGCATTTCTCAACTTTTGAGCGATGAGTGCCTAGCTAGGCACGGCTTCCATGCACTTTAGCCTGGCGCGAACCCCTCCCGTTATTGATACTGAAACAAGGCTTTTGGCATGACATAATGGGAAAACCTCGCACAAAAAAGATCGTATTTGGGGACGCCTTCGCAGGTTGCGGGGGACTCTCACTGGGACTGCTGCAAGCGGGCCTTGAAGGAAGATTCGCAATTGAACACGACAAATTTGCGTTTGCCACTCTGCGCGAGAATCTCCTTTCAAAAGCGGCGAAATACAGATTTTCTTGGCCCAAATGGCTTCCGAAAGAGGCGATTGCAATCGGAACAATGCTCAAAGACTATCGTTCTGAACTTGAGTCTCTTGAGGGAACGATTGATGTGTTGGTAGGCGGTCCCCCTTGCCAGGGTTTTTCGACCGCAGGGCGGCGAAGACACGACGATCCGCGAAACCAGCTATTTGCCTCATACCTACAGCTTGTCGAGATTCTGAAGCCAAAGGCCGTCCTCATAGAGAATGTTCGCGGCTTCACGATGGATTTCGACACAGATAAGCAAGTAAAGAACTATTCGCAAAAACTCCGGGAGAAGCTCTCAGAGGACTACGATGTTTTTGAGGAGTTGCTGGACCTGTCTCGGTTTGGTGTTCCGCAGCAGAGGACGCGCTATTTCTTGCTCGCCCTGGAGCCTGGGTTTACTACAGTCAACCCATTTGACCTATTGCAGGAAAGATTGCCGTCCTTTCTTCGCTCGATATCGTTAAAGGCTCCAGTAAGTTCCTGGAGCGCGATCTCTGATCTCGAAGTATCGCGAGGGGGAACGCAGCCATCATGTGACACTCCAGGATTTCAAGAGATTCGTTACACAAAACCACTCACGCGCTACCAAAAAATGATGAGCGACGGGTCTTTTCCAACGGACTTGCGGTTGGCCCGACACGCTGCTCACATAACTAGTCGTTTTCGGGACATTATCGATTCCAGCCACGAAGAAGGGCGATTGAACACAACAATTAGCGATACGATCAGGGCACGCTATGGCCTTCAGAAGAAGGCATTGCGCGTGTTAGATCCAGATCGCCCAGCCCCAACGATCACGAGCTTACCCGATGATCTACTCCATTACAGCGAACCAAGAATACTCACCGTGCGAGAGAATGCACGATTGCAGAGCTTCCCCGATTGGTTCTCATTTCACGGAAAATATACGACCGGCGGCCATCTGCGCAGAAAAGAAGTCCCGCGCTTTACTCAAGTGGCGAATGCAGTGCCACCGTTAGTTGCACGCGCCCTCGGGGAAATGCTGCAGGAGTTATTCGGCAACCACCACGATAACCTCAGCAGCGGTATACGAGCCGCCCTCTTGCAGAGCAAGCAGCAATTTCCTGAAATCCGTGCGTAGATCCAAGATGAGCTTGCGCAATTGGCGCATTTCTTCGATCGTGACCGTCTTCCCGGTAAGAGTTACAACGCTAGGCTTTCCTTGCGGAATCAAAACCTGATGCCCCAGAGCATTTCGCTTACGCACGGTTTTCTCTAAATAGGCTGTGACCGATTGCCTGTATCCCTTGTGGGCCTCGAAGGCTTTCATCTTTAGGGCGCGTGCCAACATCCGCAAGCGATCATTGGTGGTCAAAGTGTTGTGGGCCTCGAATAGCTCTTCTAATGTTGTTGAATTTGCGAGCTTTCCGGCAGTCTCAGCGTGCTTTTTGATTCCCTCATCAATGTAGCCCAAGGCTGTCTTTATCATTTGGCCCTTGCCGTCCGTATCGAGGTTCAAATGCATCGCCAGAAGGCATTCTCTCACTATCTGGTCGATATCGCTTGTGGCGCCCATAACTATCCCTCGCGTGTGGTCTAGGTCTAACACCTTCTTCACAAGGGACTCGAATACCCCCAACACCTCGTCAACCAAATCTGCACGGCTAGTGCAGTAGACACCTTCAAGGCCCTTCTCGAATGCAAGTGCTCGTAGCTTATCGACGGGTGTTTGGGCCGAATAGAACACTACATCCTTGTACTTTACGGTTTCCCTAATGACAGCAATTGCATCCTGTCCTTGAAGGCCGCCACCTAAGTCCCAATCGGTGAGGATCAAATCGATCTCGTCACTAAATACATTGTCTTTAACAAGATCGCGGATTTCGTCTACTGATTTACAAGCGGTTGCGACAAATCGAAAGCCCTCGCTCTCCATTTGCTTATCTATTGCTTTAATCTGAGCATCGATGCTATTGGGTTGGTCATCGACCCACAGTACGTTGAAATCAAGCCTCAATTTGCTTTCCTCCCGGGAGTGATCTTGATTAAGAAGGAAAGGCCCCTTTCAGTGGCGTTATCTTCCAACTCGATGCTTCCTCCCATCTGACCTAAGACTTGACGAACGTGATACAGGCCCAAACCTGATCCCTGAGTAGTGGTGTAGCCCATTTCAAAAATACGCTTGCTGTTCGTACCGGGCGCGAATCCTCTTCCGTTATCGCTAACTCGAATCAAGAGCCCACTCCTATCAAGCGGTGAGAGCTCAAACTTGATCCATGACGCCTTTGCCTTTTTCGAATTGTTGATTAGGTTGTCAACGATGATCGACGCATCAATTGGATTGAAGCGTAATTTCAGACCGGGATGGCTATTCTCGACCTGGATACGAAGGCGCGCGCTCGCGGTGGTTCTTGCAATCTGTTCAATATAGTCTGTGATGAAGGAGGCGAGGTCCGTCTCGATCTTCTCCGAGTCCAGCTTGAATTTCGCCTTGGCCGCAAACTTGGTTACCGCAAGAATCTTGCGGTTCAAGAAGGCAATCTGCTCCATTGCTTTGAGCAGGGCTTCTCGGGGAACGCTCTGCTTGCCTGCTGTCTCGGACAACAGATTCTCGATTTGCTGGGCAATGTCTACTGCATAAATGGTCACTTGATGATGCAGATTTAGTATCGTCGATGTGTCTAGATCAACAATCGCTTCCAAGAAGTGTGACCGACGGCGCTCTGTGTCCGCTTGTGATCGCGCCTCTTCTGCGGCGGATTCGGCATAATCGGCTCTTTGCGAAGCCGCTTCTGCGGCGGCTCGTTCGCGGTCCGCGACTTGCCTAGCTTCAGCTTCAGACCTCTTTAGCCCCTCAAACCGCTTCTCTGCGATTTCGAGCTTAGCGAGAAATCTCTTGTCGTTGGTCTTTTCGGCGATTGACCTCAGGCTTACCAGTGATTCTTCGAACTCGCTCGACCTCTCATTGATGAGGTTCACGAGGCGCCGGCTATAGTCCAAAAGCTCTACTTGGTCGTTGTCTACAAGATTTGCCACCGCAGCGGAGACTCGTGCTCGTCCTGGGTCGGTTAGTAGCCGCGAGAGATCATCAGTGTTGGCATCTGCCTTATCGACCCACGATACGGGTACGACATATCTTTCCAGCCGCTTCAGGCAATGGTCCATGACCGCTTTGTGCAACTGCTTTACAGCCGGAGTTTCGATCAGGCCCTGATTGCGGCTTGATGCCTCTTGGAAGTCTTCGTCTGAGCCATATACGTCGACCCGGCCAATGATTTCACGAGTGCCGAGAAAACGAGCGTACCCTTGTTGCTTGCGCCGATCGAATCCAAACGAGTCGTTGCCATCCTCGCCGATCGGATAGACTCGAAATCCGTTGCGGAAGAGAAAGACAGATCCAAATTGAACAGAGGGCAACCCGACTCGTCTAGCGAACGTGAGCTTAGCTGATTGATTGAGGTAATACATCTCGCAAGAGAAGCCAGACCGCTCCAAATGTTTGTAGATGTTTGGTTCACGAATCCTATAGATGAGTTCGCCGCGGTCAGTAAGCGAGCTTTCGATGTAGCCATCTTTGATGGAGACACGGATGAAGGTGGTCTTTTCTTCAAGTGCGGCAAAAATGAAGTTGCCGACTCGTCCGTTCACGATTTCTCGTGAAAGCGGCTCCTCACCTGCTTTGGCGGCAGTAGCTGCAATTTGCTTGTCTGCGGCCTCTTCAGCAGGGGCTGTCAAGAAGATGCTGAACTTGTCACCTTTGTCGCCAAACGGATTGATAAGTTTTGCCAGGGATGATTTGAGGGCTAAGATACGGTTTCGGTCCCATCCGCGCCTCAGCTTCTTGATCTCGATTACCGTGCCATGCTTCAGGGAAGAGCCAAACTGTCGAAGTTCGCTCGGAATCTCGAAGGCGCTTGATTCGGTGTACCCAACCGGAATCTTCTCAAAGTGTTCTTTAGCATCCTTTTCAAAACGATCCCAATCCACAACCAGCCGATGGACGGTCCCGACGATATCCTTCCTCGTGCGGGTCTGAAGAACAATTTGCTTTCCGAGGCGGTCCGAAGAAAAACGACCTATGCCTTTGCTGCCTGCGTAATGCTTCCGCTGTGCGATAACGTCACGAAAATCCTTACCCGCGCCATTCTCTCTCTTAGAGGAATAGGCAACAAACAGCCATTTGTCCTTGAGGTCGTTGTAAGACATGCCAGACCCGTTGTCGGCGACGACGACGTTGTCTTCCCCGAAATAGATATTGACGGTATTAGCGCCGGCATCGAAGGAGTTCTTTACCAGTTCGAATATTGCGACTTCGTCATCCGTGATCAATTCCCGGCCCAGGACCGTTTTTAGACCGGTGCTGACGTCAAAATTTAAGGACCTCGTAGCGGGGCGCTTAGCCGGGGAGGTCGCTCGGGATTTGCTCTGCAACGGAATAATGCCTGTCCTCCTTGGCGCTCCTACACCCAGGGCAACGCCGAACAGGCAAAAGTGTCTGGCATGGGCCTTGAGAATCAATCATTTTCCTCAAAATTGTACTCCGCGGGGCCACCAATCTGGGCGGGATCGAGATTGCCATTCGGAACCTTGGTGGTAACTGCCACATCGGATAGGGGTGGCTGCGTCCTTGCTGGGTCACAAGCTCAATCCCTGGTCCGTACCGACGGTGTCTTTCGTGAGGGATTCGGCTTGAGAGCTTTCATTGACCGCAAGGGTGAAATGCCCGGCGTTTTCCAAAGCGTGTTCCTTCTCTATGGGCTGTGCATGTCGGTCGTAGAAATTCGTCTGCGGGTCGATGTGCAGCCAGCCTCCGGTCAGGTCGTGCTTGTAACTCTCGATCTCCCCTGTCTCCCGCTTCCATTCGTACCCTGCTGTTTCATTGGGCAGAGCTGCCTCGATTGGCGCATAGTGCCTGGTATCGACTTCGGCTTCGTGACAGATGATTTCGGGTAGCGAAACCATCGTTTCGGTAGACGGCTCACGGCGTAGGTCATCCTGTGGGTGTTCTCTGCTGTTGGTCATCGGTGGCTCCTGGGTCTGCTGGTTGGCGGTCGGTTCGACCGGCGCTTTTTGAAGGTCTATGGCTGAGGTCTTGGTCACGTCGGTACTGAGGCGTTCGCCAAGGCTTCCGGCATCGTTGGTGTAAATCCGTGCGTCCTGCGAAGCGCGAGAGACGGAGACATAGGCGAATCGGGTATTGATGAGTTCCGGGTGAACGGTGGTGTCCATGTTCACCAATACGCGGTCGGTGGTGAGTCCCTGCGAGCTGTGCGAGGTCACGGTGTAGCCGTGGTCGAAATGGCGCATCTTGGCAGAGTCGAAGCTGACGGTGCGTTCTTTCTCGCCGTCCATCTTCACGTCGATCTGGGTTCCGTCGATCCGCTGGATGGCTCCAAGGTCGCGGTTGGAGACTCCCAGCTCGCGGTTTGCGGCGGTGAACTGTATGCGGTCGCCCTCGGCGAAGTCCCGGCTGATCTCGCGGTAGGCCGTGATGCCGCGCAAGCGTTCCGGGTCATAGGCAACCTGTTTTCCATCGTCTTTGGCGACTGTGATCTGGTTGGCTGCCGCGTCGATGGAAACCACCGTTGCGTAGCTGCGCGGCTCGATCCCCTGTTCCTTGCTGCCCCGCGTGTAGTAGAGAACGTCGTCGGGCTGATACTTCACAGCCCAGGAACGGTCGGCGCTAGTAAGCTCCGATCGCTGCGTCAAGACTTCCATCTGGTGGTCGTCTTTTGATACGGCGCCGGAGGCTTTCAACTCCGTGCGGATGGCGTCGTTGATCTCGCGGCGGCTGGCATTGTCGGGCGAGACGACAAGCGTGTTCTCCGGCTTGGCGGCGTAGTCTTTGGCGATGGCTGCAATGCGCTGGGCGTTATCCGGGATCTCCGTCACCCGGCCCTGCTGCAGCAATAATCCGACGCCTACGGCGGTTTCATTCTTAGAGAAATGCTCGACGACCCGCAGCAACTCCGGGTCCTTCTGGCGCATGATCTGGTCAAGCTGCGAGGTTTGCATTCCGGCCTGCTGCATCTGCTCGAAGGGCTTGCCGGCATCGACTCCCTGATGCTGGCGGGTGTCTCCGATGAGGAGAACGCGGTCTTGCGACCCGATCTTCTCCATGAAACTCTGCATCTGGCGGGTGCTGGTGAGACTGGATTCATCGACCATGTAGAGGTGTCCCCGGTCGGGATCGCCGTTCCCCTGCTCCTGGCCTCCGCGCACAAGGAAGCCCTGCAAAGTGTCTGCGGAGATGCCCGCTTCGCGTAGCTGGGCAGCAGCTCGGCTGGTTGGGGCGAAGCCCTCAACGGCGTAGCCGTTGCGCTCCGCGCCCTCACGGATCGCTTCCAATGCCGTCGTCTTCCCGGTCCCGGCGAGTCCCTGCAAACCGTGTACACGGTCATGGGAAGTGAGGACTTCTTCAATGGCTCTCCGCTGGGCAGGATTGAAGAGTTCGCGGGTGTTGGCATGGGCTGCAGCCTGCTCTTTTGGGAGTATCGGCTCGACCGTATTCTGGCCGCGTTGCATGTGCGCGACGGTCGCCAACTCCGCGGCGATAGTGTCGCGGGTAGTGAACTGCCGCCCGGTTTCATGCTTCTGGCCGTCAACGGTTTGGAACTCACCGCTGCCGTGTCGCTGGTCGAAGTTCGTCCGAATCTGGTCATAGGTGAGGTCGCCCATACCGCGCCGCAAGGCGTCGCGCAGGATGTCCCGTTCGTCGGTAACAGCCTCGCGCTCGAAGCTACGATCCTTGGCAAAGGTGACTGCTTCCTGCGCCCGTTGCGGCGCATCCCGCACCCGGTTCTGTGCCAGTCCCTCAGCTCTTTCTCTGGCAGCCATGACGACATGATCGGCTTGGTTGCCGAACTCGGCCGCAATCTGCCTGTGAGCGGCAAGCACCTCAGCAGGCGTATGGATTTCCTTGCGGTCGCGGGTGTTGTGGGCGGCGATCTGCGCGGCCTCCGGCCCGCTGAATCCGCTCCGCGCGATAGCTTCTTCAATCTGCTGGCGGCGCGGGCTGGACGCTTCAAGGTACTCGGCGGTGTAGCCCTTCACATCGGGAGCGCCACTCTTCCCAGCTTCGATCTCATAGCCGAGATTGCGGAGCCGAAACGTCAACTCCGACTGGTAGACGGCAGTGGCAAACTGCTGGGTATCGAAGAATCCACGCTCCTGCAATGCGCGGGTTGAGCCGTCTGGCCGCTCTGTCATATTGAAGATGACGGCGTGAGTATGGAGTTGCGGGGCGGCGTAGCCGTCAACCGGGCGGGCGGTGTCATGCTCGAACTTTGCAACGATGAACTTGCCGGTGGTCTCGGCGGGATGGTTGCCGCCGATTCGAGCTTGCGTGTACCTCTCCAACTCGGTGAGAGCGATGGTCACGGCCTGCCGGTGGGCTTCTCGGACACGATCATCGCCACCGACCAGGGCGGTAAGCGAGACGGATTTGGGCGCTGAAAAGGTAGCGTCCCACCCTGCCCGATGCTCTACTGGCTTGACCGTGGTTCCGTCTGCCGTGGTGTACTCCTGGGCCTTCCGGTGCTGGACCAACTGCTCGGCGGTATGGGGATTCTGCCCTTCGCTCAGGCGGGCGAAATGTTGAGCGTCGATGGCTCCGGTGAGGCCATACTTCTCGGCCAACTGCCCCTGCCATTCTCCGAGAATGGAGTCGCCCTGCTTCCAATAGTTCTGTTCGGCGGACGTGAACTCTTTGGCGTGATAGGTCTGGGCCTGGCCGGAGCTGAGGGGTTTCGAGATGGTGAGCATACCGCCTCGCTATTCTTCAAACTGGAACGCGGTATTGGCTGGCCCGTCGTCAGCGTCACCGAAATCCTCGGGGCTGTCCGGGTCGGTTCCGGCTGTGGCCAGTTCGTCTTCGGTCGGCTCATCCGGCTCCGAATCGGCTTCCCCGGTCACTGCTTCACTGTTGCCCTCTTCGACCTGCGGAGATGCAACCGGCACCGGCAACTCAGCCTCAAGGTCAACGGCGGGCGGCACGACCACGACATTCTTTGGAGCGAGCGTCTTGGGATCGAAGGGCAGCTCGTCGTCTTCGACCCGGCGCGGAACGAAGCCGGGAGTCGTCTGAGGCAAGTCCATGTACTCGAAGTGAAAGCGAGCGACGTTGTTTCCCAGCTTCAAAAAGGCGTGCCGGTTCTCCAATCCTGAGATTTCAGAGTCCATCACCAGCGGCTCAACCTGACGGTCCAAGCTGAAGTTCTTGCCGGAGCGCGTACCGTCGAAGTGCGTCTCCTTCATGCGTTCGATCTCGACCTTGCCGATGGCGTTCGACACCCACTCGGCGGCCTTGGGTTCGGTCGTCTTGAGGAAGATTTTGGTGGCGGGCTGGGACAGCATGACCTCGGCCAAGTGGCCGTAGATGACCTCAAGCTGGGCCTTGCCTTGGAAGCCCAGGACGAGCGGGTTCCGGCTCTTCCGGTTCTCCGTAATGGCGGTGTGGAGCTGCGGAAGACGTTGCAAGCTCGCCAGCTCGTCAAGGACAAACCAGACAGGATTTTGGGCCTGCTGCGGGGCGGTCAAGAGCCGCAAAACCAAGAGGTCGATCCAAAGGCTGTGAAGCGGACGGAGAGCTTCGCGCTCCGTCGCGCTGGAGGTAATGAAGATCCAACCCTCACGCTTCTCTGACCACTCGGTGGCACTCCAGATCGTCGTCGCCTGAGCTTTGGTGGGCAGCATCCGCAGACTGTCCGCTACCAGTCCAAGGGAGGCGAGGACACCATTGCGCTGCTGTTGCGCGCCCTTCGCAATCATGGCTTCCATCTCTGTGCCGCGCACTCGCTGGTCGATCTCCGCCGGGTTGGAGAGCCATGCGACCAACTGCGTCGGCGTCGGCCCAAAGGTGAGGAGATGAGCGAAGATTTTTTGTGGCGTCTCGGTGAAAAACTCACCCTTTTTGTCGCTGGTCGGCTGGTAGAGCGAGGCGGCAATCGCCTTGGCTTCCGCCTTGCGGCGAAGCTCCTCGGACGGCCCCCAATAGGGACAGCGGGCATCCAACGGGTTCAATACAATATCGCCGCGCTTGGCGTCGTAGAACCTCTGGATGAACTCACAAGCCGGGTCGTAGACGATGGCGGAATGGCCCCGGCCCTGAATCTGCCGGAGTATCTGCATGATGAGCGTGGTCTTGCCGGCCCCGGTGTCGCCCATGAGTTCAATGTGCTGGGCTTCGGCCTGTTTCGGTATCCGCATCATCTCTTTGGCTTCGGTTGTTTTGAAGCCGATACCGTCGCCCTGGACGGTCTCATTGAACTCCTTGGGCGTGAGCATCACCGGCCCTTTGAGCAGCCGTCCGTACTTCATCTGCTTCCGGCGCTTGATGTCTTTCCGAACGGAAAACGGAAGCTGCGCGAGCAAAGTGAGAAAGCCAAACAGGAGCGGAATTTTGTAGATGTCCCAGAGCTTTTCGTCCTCGAAGACGGTGCTCTTCAGGTACTCGTGCAGTGGTTTATCGAGGTACGGTTGCTCCGGCCCACGATAGAGAGCGCGGAGTCCTCGCCCTGCCGCCGCGCTCGAAAGCGCAAGCGGAATATGCTTGCCGCCCGGTGCCGGAGTCGTGCCTTGCTGCACGTCGGCTTCAACGGCGGGTGCGCCCATTTTAGTGCCGTCGCTAACGTAAAGCAGTTGGTACTTGTCCTTCTTGTTGAGGGCTGCGCCTGCCGCCGTTCGTGCATAGATCGGCGTGTAGAACTGCTGCAAGGGCGTCTGGCCGTAGGTGAAACGGACATACAGGAAGCAGCCGGTCAACACCAATGCGAGGAAGACTGCGCCATAGGTGTAGATCGGGGAATGGGGCGGAAAGATGACCGTCTCTTTGCGGCCCCACTGTTGACTTGCCATCATGCACGCTCCAGGTCTTGCTTCGTTTCAACGGCGAGTGCTGTCTTCCGTTTCTTGACTTCGACCATGATTCCGTCGAACACCTCGGGCGTGATCTTGAGCCCGGTTGCAAGCGGTTTTAGGAGGTTGGTCAGCATCAGCCGAACCCCTACGATCTCGCTCAACTCAGGACTTGCGGTAGGAGCACCATTGTCTCTTGTCAGCTCGTCAAGGATGAGGTGACGAATGAACTCGCCGCGTTGCTGGCCGCGCTTCCTCGCAAGCAAATCGAGTCGCTCCGCTTCACTCCGGCTCAGCTTCGATGAGACATTCGTGAGCCGAAAGGATGCCCGCTGTTCTGCCTTTTCCACCATCGCGTCATCATTGAGAAGGGGCATATTGGCCTTCAATCTGTCACGAATTCTTGGGAATACCTGGGTATTCTCAAGAATCCCTGAGCACTGTAAGTTGTTGAGGTTGTTCGGTCGCTTTCAAGAATCCGTAAGGATTCCCAGCACGACCCTCGGAGGGATGGAGTGTCATAATTCATCCGGTGCGTAGCACCGCTTCCATCCCGGCACAAATGATTGGAGGGGGTAAGTCACTTTACTTAACCGCCACATTCGCTACCGGTATTGGCGCTGGACTCGGCACTGACGTTGCTGGTTTGCGTCCCGGCTTTCCCTTCGGCCTATCGTCGCCATTCCGTTTGATACGCAACGGATGTATCGGCTTTGCATCATTCGGCGAGCCGATGAACTTCTGGAAGTCCTTGTCTTTGGTGAAGACATATTCGAGCGCCTTGTTCACCACATCGTCTGCGGCAACACGGGTGAATGCTGCATATTGATTGACGAGGTTTGCAGTGGGCTCCTCAAGTGAAACGGTGGCTGTGACTTTGCGGCTGGTAGTGATCTCAAGCAATGGCATGAACGTTCTCCCTCTTCGTGCTGGTTGAATTGATTGGGTGGACTATTGGGTTGTCGCGCTCATTGTCGCGCTCTCCTGCAAGATCGAAGATGGTGTCATACAGGAATAGCTTTGCGGCGCGATCGTATCCGCGCACCGCGATAATCTCGCTGATCTTCCGGCCTCTGGCGAATCGTCCCACCTGGACGACGATCTGAACTGTCTCGGCTATCTCTGCCGAGATGTCGTCGCGATTCGATTGCTGATGCGAACGCATCGCCAATTCGCCGAACCTGCGAAGCGCTTTCACCGCAGAGTTGGCGTGAATTGTTGCCATCGAACCTGCGTGGCCGGTATTGAAGGAATCGAGCAGCGTGCGTGCTTCTTCGCCGCGTACTTCGCCAAGGATGATCCGGTCGGGCCTCCACCGCAGCGCCGCCTTCAATAGATCTTTGAAGCTCACCGCGCCGGTGTGCGATTCGGTCTGGCACTCGGACGCCAATAGGTTCGGCTTACCGATACGCAGTTCCGAAGTGTCTTCGATCACCACAATGCGCTCGCCTTCGGGAATGAAATCGGCCAGAGCGTTTAGCAGCGTCGTCTTTCCACTGCCGGTTCCACCGCTAATCAGCATCGTCTTCCCCGCCTCAATATAGCCGCTCAGCATGTCGCCTATCTCGACACTCATTGCATCGGTCTGGATGAGGTCGGCGATGGTGAACCGCACCTTGGAGAACTTGCGAATGGTGACGGCGGGATTGGGCCGCACGACGGGCGGGAGGACCGCCGCGAGGCGGCTCCCGTCCGGCAATTGGGCATTCAATAGCGGGTGCGCTTCGTCGAACTTGCGGCTGAGTTTGTTCGCAATCACCTCAAGGCCGGTGCGGAGCGCCTTCGCATCGAAGATGACCTCCGCGTGTTCCAACCTGCCCTTGCGCTCAAACCACCATTGGCCGTTCGGATTGCCCATAATCTCGCTCACCGTGTCATCAAGCAAGAGTTCCTTGATTGGTTGGAGAAACGATATGAGAAGGTCCAGGTCGTGGTTCATACAGGCTCCTAATCAAACGCCTGGTCTGCGCGGTAACGAACGATAGTGAGTCCAAGCGGATTGAATGACAGAGCATCGTTCGCAACGTGATCGGCGAACACATAGGTCACGCTGGCAGTCCAGCGCTCCGTCTTTAGTTGCGTGTGATCGTTGGCGTTCGTGTAGACCTTCTCGAACTCAATGCGGGCGGAGTAGGGCGACACCCGTAGATCGTCGAGTATGACGCTCTTGATATTGATATCGACATACGGGAGTGTGCTGTCCTGCTGGAAGGTAGCAATCGTCTTGGTCAACTGCTCCTGCCGGATGACGGCCTGCTGGACATCCGAATTGAGAAAGTAAAGCGCCTGGGTCTGGTCGCGCTCGATGGTGTAGCGGTTGCGCTGGAAATAAAGCGCCGCCCACCGCGAGAGGTAATACTTGTTCTCGGCCTCCTGCGGTTTGTACTCGTAGTTGCGGTAGTCGATGGCGTCGGCGTGGCCCACATCGTTGATGCGGATGACGAGCGGTTTCATGCCGGCGAGCGCCTTCTGGCTCTTGAAGGTGAGCGCGCCCAACATCACGCAGATAACGCCCAAAACGAGGATCGTGAGCTTCAAATAGGTGTTCATTACGAGCGGGTCGCCGTACTGCTCCAGATAGCGTTGCGCTGCGCGTGTGATCTCGGGGGATTTCGTCTCTTGAACTGGCATGATGGATCTCCGATTACTTCATGATTCCTGCGGTGATGGCTCCGGTGACTGCTCCCATGCCTGCATCGTGGCCGCTGCTGCTGCCCGAGAAGATAGAGGCAGTCATTGCCGGAATCTTGATGAGGATGAAGATGTTGACGACCGTGAGCAGGATGATGAAGGGAAAGTTTTGCAGCATCTTGATTGGGTTCGTAAAGTCCATGAGGTTCGTCGCAGAGGACATGTACAGATGTCCGAGAATGCTCATCGTCGCCGCTGCAACTACCTTGTAAAACGAGAAGCTCAAGAAAGCTCTGAGCCATCCCCAAAACAAAAATTCCAGCTTCTCGATGATGAGAAACGGAATGAAGATCGGACCGAGTAATCCGATGATCGCCGCCGCTATCTCGCCGTAGGCGATGATGACGGAGACGAGCGCAGCGAGGACGGCGAGCGATATCTGATTGAGGATGTACGCGACCATCATGTACGGCGCGGTGAACATCGCCATGCCGGGGCCGGACTTCTGCAAGCTCGTGTCGATGGATTGCAGCATGGAAACGGTCGCGTCGTGACCTATGGTGTTGGCAAGATCGGTTGTTCCATCGCTAATGAAGCTCTTGAGCGAGTATCCGATGCCGGGGATGGTGCTGTCGTAGTACAGCACGAACATATAGGCAAAGCTGATGAGCATAAAGAAATTCAGGAAGCGGGCCATATTGAATCCCTGCCCGCCCTGGGCTGATGCAAGCGCCTCCTGAATTCCGAACCAGACGAGCATGATGGTGGCGAGTGAGAGGACGATTCGGAGTCCGATCGCGTCAATGGTCGGTGCCGTACTTGCGGTCAATGACTGGCATTGTTGCGCGATGAAGTTGAGTAATTGGAATCCCATAATCGCCCCCCAGGGCTGGCTGCCAAAAAAGCTAATAGCTGAATGCCTTGCTCAGACCAGTGCTGTCCGTGCTGGTATGAGTGGCGTAGTTGGTTTCGTACCCGTCGGCAGCCTGCATCGACATCTTCAATGCGTCCTGCTGCTGCTTCTGCTGCACCATCTGCTGCAAGCTCTGGGCCTGCGTCATCTGGCTCGCTTCCTGCTGTGTGCGGAGTTGCAAGAGCATCGCCTGATTGATGCGCTGCAACGTCGCCAATTCGGTTTGCTGGGTTGGGTCAATGGAGTGGCTGGCAGTTTCAAGCGTCTGGATATCGGTTGCGCGTTGTGCGGAGTTTGCGCGAATCGTTCCAATCGTCTGAAGGCTGGTCGATGTCACGGCATCGCCCAAATCAATCGTTGCGCCTTGCGCTGCAATGGCCTGTTGGCCTTGCAAGCTCAGCGCGCTATATCCAGAGATTTGACCTGTCCTCTGGACGCCCGCACCCTGGTTCGCTGAGGCTGCGCCGTTGCCGGTCGTTGCCGCACTGATCCAAGGAAGCGAATTGCCGTAGGTGTTTGCTGGCCGCGTCACCTGCGTCCACATTTGCTCCCCCATGTTGGCGAAAGCGGTGTAGTAGCTGGATGGTGCCGTGGCCATGCGGTGTGCGAGGTTGTACGTCTCCATGACGTTCGTTAGGGTCTGGAGGTTTGTTGTATAGAGTTGACTGCCTTGGATGAGCTGCTGCACCGCGTGCGCGGACTGTGTGGGGTCCAACACAACGCTAGCGCCAATCTGCGCGTGGGCGGAATTGGTGAGCGTGGTAGCAGCCAATAGGAGTGCAAGGATTGATCCCTTCATGGTCGTTCTCCTTGTAGGGGTTGATTGCAGTTGAGTTGCGGTTTGGGGGCGATTACGGGAACTCTTGGCTCACTGGTTCGTAAGCATCTGTTTGGTTAAGTCGTCACGCTTGGCTTCCAATTCCTTGCAATGAGGACTATTCTTTCGGGCCTCGGCCTCGCGCTGACGTTGGTCGATTCCTGCCTGCTGTTGTGGCGACGGTTTGCTCCCCAACGCTGTGCCAACGATGGCGTTTGCGTCCTGGTCCGAAGGCGTTGCGGAGCAATCCTTTTGGTACTGAGCATTTGCAATCTGATACTCGGCACTGAGGTCTGCCTGCTTCTGCTGTTTGCTTTTGCATCCGGCGAGGGTGAGGGCGACGAAAGCAACGACGATGACGAAGGTCTTACGCATGTTGGTCTCCTTAGAACGACTGAGCTATACGATGGCTTTCGTAAGCCGGCAACAGCATGTCCTGCGTGAAATAAACTTTTACGCGATGCCCCTCTCGGATAGTGATGGTCGGCGGGATCTGAATGAACCTGTCGAGAATCGTCGTGGCTGATTGAGACACGCTAGACGCTGCACCGTTCGTAAACGACTGTGGGCCGGAACTGGTGAGATTCGACCCGCCCTGGCTGATCTGCGCGGCACCGGCAATCACGCCGAGCGCAATCGACGTTCCAAAGATTTGCAGATAGTGGTTGTTGACCTGATCTTTCAGACCCTCTTCGCCGATCTGGTCAAGACCGTGGAACTGGTCGAGGTCCACGCTGTATCCGTCCGGCATCAAGAGGCGATGGAAGGCGACGGAGATTCGCCGCTGTTGGCCGAATCCTGCGGCGCCGATCTTCCGGGCCTCGCCCAGCACGATCGTTCCCTCGGGAATGAGAACGTGCTGGTGGTCGTGCGAGTAAACCGGATTCGATACCAGCACCTTCACCGGCCCCACGGCATCGCCGTCAAGCCGATTCATCAGCACTGTGTCCAGAGTCAAACCCTCGTAGATGACATAGGGCTGGCCTATGGCATTGTCGATATTGGCTTCCGTCGGACGCTTATACTCCGTCGCCGGTATCTGATCTCCCGACGCCCGCTGCTCTCCTGCTGCGCGCGGAGCAGTCAAGGCGGTAGGCTGACCCGCCTGTATAGCAGCGGCATAGGGGTTCTGCACCGCCGCCGAAGGCCGCGGCGGTGCATTCTGCTCTGGAACTACCGTCTCCTCCCCTCGTGCAAAGGCAATGTTGGACGAAAACCGCGCCGCATCGGCCCTCTCCTTCTCCGTCGCGGCAAGCTGCTGTCCGGCTTGTTCTGAAGGTGTGAGTTGGGGCTGCCCGTTAGCCTGGGTGCCGTTCTGTTGTCCGTTGGGGGCGTAGCCTGCGGCTGCCGCCTGTTGTGCCCCTGTCCCGCTCGCTGGCGAGCCTATAGCGGCTGCCAGTTGAGCGTCCTGTTCCGCCTTCAGCTTGTCGGCCCCTAGCTGACGCTGCAAGGCGTCCACGTTGGTTGCGGTGTTGTCCTGAATGTAAGGCTGTGGTGGCGCACCCTTGGCCTTCTCAGCGTCCGTAGGAGCCTTCTTTCTGGAGCTGATAACGGTCGCCAGGATGAGTAGGATGACGGCCCCGAGATAGAGAAACATCTTGAGGTTTTTCTGCAGCACACCTTTGGGCTGCGAGGTGTGGTCTGTGAGCTGCGGGTCTGTGGTGACGGTATCGGCCATTTTGTTACCCCTTCCTCGTGAATTCCATCTTTTTCTTGCCCAGCTCGACATAGCCGTTGTCCATCACCTTCGGGATGATGTATGTCCCTTCGCGCAAGTCGTAGTTGATGAGGTTCGGCTTGCCGTCACGCATCTCGTAGACGCTGAACTTCTCCGGCGCATTGGTCTTGATGTAGGTGAACTTGTCGTCGTGGTAGATCGACTGGATATCGAAGGGCGACTCGTTCGCCTTGAACTTGTAGTCGAATTTAAGGGCCAACGGATAGGCGCTCTTGTACTCATCGACCGCCGTTCCGACATGAGATTCAAGCGTCGATATCTGCTGGTGCGCTTGGTCAAGCTGCGCGGCAGGAACATACTTCGCCGGCCCATTGGCCGCGACGATGTTGGAAGCGTCGACGGGCTGAATGATGACTTTGAGATCGGGGTCACCGCCCGTGGCCGTGATGTCGGTCAAGGTGAAGCTGTAGATGTTGCCCTTGTCCGTAATGAGGTTGAGGTTGGAACTGATCCCAGGCTTGGCCGGATGAACGAAGCAAAAGTTGCCGACCACATCCACAATCCAGAAGTCCTTGTCGCCGGTTGCGGCCTCCATGATCTTTTCGGTGGCCGGGATGACGATGAGCGTCGTGTACTTGACCTTCGCGCGAATGGGCACGATGTCCTGTGCGTGGTAGGAGACGTTGCGCGAGGCAGTCTGGGCGTGCAATGCCAGACTGCCGAGTGTGGCGAGCATGATTGCGATGGCTGTTGTCTTCAGGTGCTTCATGGGTGAACTCCTTAGCGGCGCGGTTGAAATGGGTGAGTAGTGGCAAGTTGGCGGACGCCCTCGGCGATGCCGTACTGTGCGAAAGCCTCCCGCTTGAGCAGGTTGTCGCGGGCGTTGTTGGTCGCAATCCAGTACGAGACGGAATCGACGTTGAGCCGAACCTTCTTGCTGGATTGCGCCTTGCGAATCAGCATCTCGCCGGGAGGGATTAGGTCGGCGATGATGTCGAGTTCGGTGTCGTTGAGATGGAACGCCTCGCGGTAGACCTGGCGGTTCATCTCGGGATTGGCGAGGAATATCTTGGTCGGGCAGCTCTCGGCCACAATCGCCAGCATCCCCGATTCCTCAAGCTCCTTGATGGATTGCGTGGCAAGAATCATCGCCGCGTTGTGCTTCCGCCACGTCTTCTGAGCGGCCACGATGTAAGAGCGGATGGTCTCGTTCTTGATGAAGAGCCAAGCCTCGTCCAGTAAGAAAGTCTTGAATGTCGCCAGATTCGCGGGGTTCGCGATCTCGTTGCTGGCCCGGTGGAGGACATAGAAGAGCAACGGCTCCAACACCTCGGGCGCATCGCCCCAGCCGGCGAAGTTGAAGGTCTGGAACTTCGAGAAGCTGAGCGTGTCCTCGACGTTATCGAAGAGGAATCCGTATTGACCTTCCTTGGTCCAACGGTGCAACCGCTCCTTCAACTCACCGATGATCTGGCTGAACGTGGAGAGCGTGCGCTGCTCCGGCGTGACGACATACATCCGCTCGATGGCCTCCCACAACTTGCGCTCCTCTTTGAAGTCGAGTTTGTAACGCTTGTCGTTGCCCTCGATAAGCACACGGAAGAAAGAGAATAGAAATTGCAGGTTCTCCTTGCTCTCCGGCAGACTGAACGGGTTGATGGTGAAGTCCCGGCTCTCCTGCCCGACATTCAGATACGTTCCGCCGAAGATCTCAGTGAGCGACTGAAACGAGCCGCCAATATCGAAGATGTACGTCTGCGGCCGATATTTCTGGGCGTTAGTGAGCAAGAAATTACACAGAAAACTCTTGCCGCTCCCCGTCATACCCAGGATGAGGGTGTGCGCTACCTCGCCGTTATGCAAATTGAGGTAGTAGGGCGTCGCATTGTCCGTCTCCAAGACCGCCAGATACTCCGAGCGAAGATGCGGATTCGTCTTCTCCCCTGGGTGGATCGTGAAGAGAAACGAGAGGTCTGCATAGTTGGAATTGAGCAGGTACATCTTGCGAAGGTTTTGGGCGTAGTTGCCCGGAACGGTCGCAAACAAGGCATTGAGCTGGTTGTACGTCTCGGTGAAAAGCGCACCATCGGCGTTCGTAAAGACGCCGGTAAACTCGCCCATCTCCCGGTTGATTGTGGGAAGGTCGTTGCTGTACAGAACGACCGTCAACGAAAAGTCTCCGAGCGTCTGGCCGTCTCCAAGAGCCCGCAAACACTCTCCCAGATTCTCAATGTCCGCCTGCTTCGACTCGTCGATCAGCACGTCGCGCTGGTTCGTCTTCGCTGGGTCGCTGCCCATCTGCGATACGAAGCCGGACTTGCTCATATTGAAGTGGCGGCGGCGCTTGTCCACTTCCTTGCGGGCCTTCGCCATCGAAAGCGGCGTCCATTCGGTGACGACGTAGAAATTGCCCTCGATCTTGAAGAGCCGGTCAAGAACCAACGGCCGGGTTTCCGCAATCGCCTCTTTCATCGTGAGGATGCGGACGAAATGATCGCCGACGCGGAGGTGGTCACGCTCTGCCTCGATGTTGGAATTGACCACCTGGTAGTCAAGGTACTGGGTCGAATGCGGCTTGCCAGCAATGCGCCAGTCATCGAAGTTGAGCAACCGGCGGAAGAAGCTAAATTGCGCCTGTTGTCCTTGTACCTCGATGGGCATAAGGTCGGCGAGATGTCGAGTAAAGTTTTGGACGCTCTGCTCAAGCCTTATTAGGTCAGCGTCAATCTGTGTTCGCAGCAACACCTTCATGTTGTCGCTGGTGAACTGCGCCTTGAGTTCGCGGATGCCGCCCTGGGGATCGTGGGGCAACCGCAGGAGAGCGGGCATGATCCCGGTCTTCGACCTCGAACCCTCCAGAACAATCACGTAGAAGATGTCGATCTGATACAGCCGGTCGCGTTTGGACTGAAAGAACCGCCGACGCTGCTCGATTGCGGCATCAATGAGTTCGTCGTCATAGTTTGCAAACGGAATCACCGGCCAGTTGGTCTTGAAGAGATACTGGTAAACGTGGAAGCCTTCGCCGAAGGGCTTGAGCGCCGATTCCAGCCGCTTCACCGCGTACTGCTGTTCGTCGCTATCGAGACTTTCGTAGTCCACACCCGCAACGCTCAGAACCATGCCGAGGTCGCCACTCTTGGTCAGGAATGCAGTCTCAGTCCAAAACCCATAGAGGTTGATGTGTGCGCTAAGAGCGTCTGCTTCCTTCCACGGCTGGATGACTTTCGAGAGATTCAGCATTACCGCACCTCTACGTTCGGAACTGTCTGCTTGGCTGCGTCATAGCGCAGTTTGAATTTCTCGGAACGTCCGAGAATCTTGAGAAAGGCTGGGTCGGAGCTCGTGACCCAATGGCCGAAGATGCAGCCGCCGATGAAAACGATGATGCCGCCGATGATTGAATTGAAGAGGTTGAACATCCCCACTGCGGACACCGCAATCATGAAAAACAGAGTGCGTTCGATACCCATATAGGTGAGGGGCTTATGCAAGCTCTTGAAGACTCGGTTGTGGCGCTTCTGAGTTGTTTCCGGCATAAACCCCTCGCGTAAAACATCGTTGGAGTTGGAGTGAAGTAAAACGCAGGACATTCGCAGCCACAATGGGGTTAGGAACCCCACAGCCAGGTGAGGATGTTGGTCGCCATCACCGCAATTCCGGTGCCGGCGGCAACGCCCGCGAGCGTCTTCTTCGCGCCGGGTTCTCCGTGCGCGAAGGTATATCCGCCGATCACAATGGCGATCAGACTGGCGGCCTTCGCGACGGTTCCGGTAAACAGCGTTTGGATGGAACTGATGCCCGAATCGAATGGCGAGGCATGAGCTGCGAGAGGGAAGATTAATACGCAGAGGAGCAGCGCTCCTCCGCGTACCAGATAGAGCTTTGTCCGCTCAATCGTTGCTGCTGGGATGATGATTAGAATACGTGACATTGGCACCTCCAACGACCTGGATGGTCGCGATATGCCAGACCCTAATGGTGCGCGCGGACAGAGTCCAATGAAGTCTCGGGATGCTGTTATTCCATCGGACAGTTTGAGCAAAGACTCGATGCCTTGATTGATCGCCAATCTTGCCTATGTCGATGCTGTCGTAGTGAATGCTGCGCAGAAGATTGCCTCGTCCGAATGCTCTGTGACGCCCCTCCACGACCCCGCTCACCACTACTGTAGGCTATCCATTGAGGTCGATATGAACGCCAGAGAGACGAGTGAGATAGCTTCTCGACTCAGACCCTATCCATTCGAGCGCGCCCTGTTCTTGGTTGGCGAACAGAATGCGGGGAAGAGTGTCCAATTGCGAAGCATGTTCCGTGACTTCCGTCTCGGCAGAGAAGGCATTGTTCCTGAGAAAGTCAATCTGCCAGAGATGTACCGGCTATCGAATGAACGAATTCTCTATCTCAGATTGAGTTCGCCCCATGAGAAAGGCGAGACGATAGACGATAACGAGCATGAAAATTACCTTGATAAGACCGTCCGCAAGTTCGCTAAGGAATCGTCTTATGCAAGACGGTGGAATTTCGCTGGCGCCCTTCAGCCCAATGCAGCACGGAACATGCCAGATGCGGCCGCTACAGTTGAAGCATTCGTCGCGCGGCTGGAACCTGAACGTGTAAGAGTTGTGTTCCTGAGTCCCGATCGTACAGGTGCTTTATTGCAGCAGCATCATCTCAAGTTGGCGGCTCGTTTGAGGACGATTGACTCTGTAGAGGTGTGTTGGATTGATGCGCGTGACAGAGAAGCCAACGGGCTTTACCTGGCAGACTTCTTCGACTTTTCCTAGCGCGATCACTGTTCCAAAGCCAATCCCAGCGCGATCATTCAGTTCCGAGAACCTGGAGGAATGTAGCCTCGCAAATGGCCTCGGCTTGATGGACACATGCCATGGTTCTAATCCGCGGCGTGCCAGACCCCGAGTCCGGCTGCCGTGCGATCCGGTATAGCACGTTCGACAACTGACCTCTCGGGCCGTCTGTAAGGGCAGCATAGAGTTCGTTGGTACGCGAGAGTTTGTGTGAGGTAAGGCGGGAGTTTAGGTAGGAAACCTTGAACAATACAACACCACTTTAACACCACTGAGCAGATTCCTTTGCGTACTTTACAGGGATTTTGAGTGCCTTAGAGTTCCAGTAAGTTGCTGATAATGAATGATATGCCGAATCTGCAAAACCAGTATTCATGGGTTCAAATCCCATTCGGTGCTCCAATATTTTCAATTCCCATAACGCCGTAACATCGTCCCGGCTTGCACCAGTGAAACGTGCGGGAATTTGAGTAATCTAAGATTTCATCTAAGATTACTCAATGGTTCACACTCCGCGAAAACTGGCGAAGATCGTTGAAAAGGCAGCGCGCCACTTCCCGGCGCTGGTTGTTACGGGCCCACGTCGCGCTGGCAAGACGACGCTGTTTCGGCACGCCTTTCCCCAGGCCAGGTACATCCTGCTGGAGGACCCCGATATTCAGGCACGGGTGCGGAGCGATCCCCGCACGTTCCTCGAAGAGCTGCGGCCTCCAGTCATCTTCGACGAAATCCAAAACGTTCCTGAACTGCTGGATTACGTCCGCACGCTGATCGACGCGAAGCCCCGGCGGATGGGGCAGTGGCTCTTTATCGGCTCACAAGAGGCTCCGCTCATGCAGGGCATCACCGAATCGATGGCAGGCCGCGCCGCCATCCTTCAGTTGCTCCCGTTCAGCCTCTCGGAGACACCCAAGGTGAACCTGCTTTATGGAGGATTCCCAGAAGTCCTGGCGCGTCCCAAGGCGCGCGCGCTGTGGTTCTTGTCCTACTTACAGACCTACCTCGAGCGCGACGTGCGGGCCATCACGAATGTGCGCGACCTGGTGACGTTTCGGCGGTTCCTGTCGCTGCTGGCGTCCCGTCATGGACAGGTCCTCAACAAGACGGACCTTGCCGCCCCGCTCGGCGTGTCCGTGCCCACAATTGGCGAATGGCTGCACATTCTGGAGATGACGGGGCAAGTGATCGTTGTACCGCCATACTTTGAAAACTTCGGCAAGCGGATCATCAAATCGTCGAAAGTTTACTGGGCGGATTCCGGGATGGCCTGTTATCTCCTGGGCATTGCAAGCCAGAGCGAATTGGAACGCTCGCCGTTTCTGGGTGCGCTGTTTGAGGGATTCGTCGCAGCGGAAATCCTCAAGAGCCAGGTCAATCGCGGAGAGCGTAAGGAGCTGTATTTCTTCCGCGATCAGCAGGGTCTGGAGGTGGATTTTCTCATCCCGCGTCCGAATGCGGGACTCTGGCCGGTCGAGGCGAAGGCAAGCAAGACCGTTCGGCCGGCGATGGCGACTTCGCTGCTGTCTCTACAAAAGGCTCTGGGCGACCGCGCGAAGCGGCTCCTGCTTGTGCATCGGAAATCGGAGGCCAGTGTGTCCACCACGGCCATCGCTCCGGGTGTGGAAGCGCTGGATGTTGGTCAACTGGTGGCCGAATTGAGCCAAGGGCGGTGATGCGGGCGTCGTGACGTCTGTGCTCGTTACACAAACGACAGGCGACGGGATTGCCCATCGCCTGTCGTCTAACCAGGTGTTGCTCCCATTGACCCACTCGCTGATTCTGGACAGGCTGAATCGCCAAAGTCGGCCTACTTGCCGTGACGGAATCTTCCCGTCCATTGCCATCAGTCGTAACGTCTTTGGATGACACTTCAAGATTGCTGCTGCTTCCTGAAGTGTTAGCTAACTGGCATCACTGACGAAGACATCCGTGGCGCACGACCGTTCGCGGAAGTGCTTAGCACTTTGACGAAGCGATTTCACCCGAAGGGAAAACCCTGCTGTACATGGGGAGAAGATCTGCCGGTATTGGCCCGGGCGTGCAGTTCTGTTGGGCTGGTCAGTCCCTTCGGACGTCCCATTGATCTGTCTAAATTCTTTCAAGGTGCATTTGATACAAAGGATCAGATCGGCTTGAAGACAGCAACGGAGTTGCTGGGAATCAAGTTCGATGGGTTTGCTCACGGAGCACTTCCCGACGCCAGAAACACGGCCCTGGTCCACGCATCCATCCTTCGGCGCTTGCGTCAGAAGCCAGAGCCAATAGAACCGTCTCCCGTGGCCGTGCATGCGGCTGGTTCACTCAGCTCCTTTGCTCAAAAATTGAGTGACTGTCTAAACAAGTGAATATGAGCGCGGCATCGTTCACACGGGCTGATCAAAAAAGCTGAAGTGCAGAATCAGATTAGTCGCTGCACATTTCAGCAACTCCGGTCGCGGTTACAGCTTCGCCTTTGTGAGCCGACGCAGGAAGGTTTCCTTGGCTGCATGGGTCTTGCGGAGCATCTCCAATGCTTCCTGAAATTCCGATTCACTCTTTTGATGAATAGCGAGGTCATGTAAGTCGGTTAGCAGAACTACAGCCCGGTCGTAATCCGTTGGCTGCCGCTTCTGGATATATGCCTCCACTTGAACCCAGATCGCATCCGCACGCTTCGCCAACTGATTCAAATACCGCAAGCGATTGGCCTCGTCCTTTGCTTTCTGCCGCGCTGCATCCTCGGCTCGCTTTGCCTTCAGCAACCGGGCCCGCTCATCCGCGCGGGTTTGAGCGGATATAAGAAGCTCTCCGGCTGTCCGCCGCTGGCCTGCGCTGGGTGCGATTGTGGAAACGCTTTGGTCCTGAAAGCGCCGGAGAAGTTCGTTCCTGCACCGTTCACCGGAATCCAAAGCTGCGGCGAGCAGCAGATCGTCCTTATCCTTGTCGGGCAGACGCCGAATCCAGTCCGCGAGCTCCTTTTCCGACGGACCCGCACTCAGCGGCGCTGAAGCGGAAGCGGCAACATGGACCAGGTCCTCATCGATTCCAAGAAACTCGATCAGCGAATTGAGCGGCGCCGACGGTTCGCGCAGACCCGCAGGCACCGGAGGCTCCAGCGCATCTCCAGAGAATTCCCCGCACTCCAAGCAATGCAGCCATCCAATATAGAGGCAGCGAAAGTCGCCACGCAGCAGATCGGAGCGCAAAGAGATCAGCGATCCCATCCAGCCAGCACCATCGTCCCAATCGTCGGACTCCACTTCACTCTCAAATGAGAGGATTACGGATTTCCCAGAACTTCGTGTGCGCACAGCCTTGCCTGGGAGCATTGCTCTGAGCTGCTTTGATTCGACCGACTCCTGCGGCAAGCGAAGGAAGAAATCTCGCGTTCCCCAATTTGTGATGTAAACGAATGCATCAAAATACTCTGCCAGAAGTTTGAGCGGATCGGCCTTCAGGTCTCCCCACTCGTAGTGGTTCGTGAAACTCGTTGAGGAGATGACGGCGCGCGTGGAGATGGCCCGCAACGCGGCCACCTCCGCTTTCGTCAGGGCACGATCCAGCGCTTTGAAGTCGTAATACTGGTATTCGCTCACTCAGAGTCCTCTGCGCCAATAGCTATAGGCCGCGATCCATTCCGCGCCAGCAGGTGCGGGCTTCGGCAGCGGCAGATCGAGGACATCAATCCGCTGCTGAGCGCCGTCCCGCTGGCAAACCGCTACGATCCGGCCGTCGCGGGTCATCGCCGCTTTTTCCACAGCAGCTTCGACGCCCATGATGCTTACCGAAAAAGGCAGCGCAAGATGTTCCTGCATCATGGTGAGCAAACCCACCTTCTGTTCTCCTTCGCCGTAAGCGTCCACTGTCGCTTCCTCAATCAGCGCTTCCAGCTTTGCTTTGCTTTGCTGAGGACCGGAAGATTGGTTTCCGGATCGGGTTTCAACTTGCGAATATCCATGTGTACCACCACGGGCTTGTTGTTTTGTTCGGGCATATTTCTCCATTCCATCCGAAAGTTACCACATGCGGCTTCTTAAGACCGGGTGCTTGCCGGTTCACTCAGAAAACTTAGCGAGGAGTTTCGCAAATACGATAGCCGATAGCACTGTAACCCTTCAATCTGCGGGTATACATTCTCGCCAACCTTATGTAACGGCGGATACAACGAGATCCAGAACGAGATGCCATCGTGGATCCCCGGCGAAGACCACCTCATCAACTTCCAGAAGGGCGAACCCTACGTCAAGGTCGACGAGGGATATGCCCGTCTGCCCGGCGCCGGCTATGCCGCACTCCACCCAGAACTCGAAGGAGTCGATCCAGAGAACTATCCAGCCATCAACAAGCTGGCCATCCTGGGCGACGTAGCGCCATACAGCCGTGAGTACAACCACATCAGAGCTTCGATCGAGAAGTCATCCCGTGGCGACAACGAGCTGCGCGCTCGCTACGAGCAGATCGTTGAGCAGGTCCGGCTCACCAAGGAGTCGAAGTTCTGGCAGAAGCGAGTTGGGCCGATGGCCCGCCGCGTATTGAAGATATCAATACCGCCCTGGCCCAGCTGGCCGAATGGGGCAACCTTGAATCCCAGCCCGACACAGCACGCGTTTCCTCTCTGAGCGACTTCTATCGGGCACGATTCCTTTATCGCCTGTCCCATGGTGGCGAGGCCGTAGAGACCGGGCTGGCTGTTTTCTTTCAGACGCTCCAGCGGCGAGCCGAATTGCAGACCGTTGCACTGGAAGACATTGCGAGCCGGCTGCAAGCACTACAACAACTGATCGGCCATGACGGAACCGAGGATGGACTTGATGCCGCCAAGGCACATCAAGTCCTCCGAGACCTAGTTGGCGTCTTTAATGATCTTGCCGAAAACGCACAAGCGTTCATGGCTGGGGTCGCACGCAGTCTTGAGCTTCAGCAGGCAGAAGCGAGCGCGGTCATCGCCTATAAGCGCCGGCTGATCGACTACCTCGACCGCTTCCTGGGCGATCTCGTTCGCCGCTCCGATTCGATAGCCCAACCAATCCAGTATCTTGCGCCTCGTGTCGAGGGCGTCTTTCTCCAAATTGCTGAGCGGGAGGCCCGGGACGCCGCTCCTGATGACGAGCGGACTCAAACCGATGAAAAGGTGCGTCGTTGGCAGGCGTGGCGTGAGCGATGGAAAGGGCTGCGCGGGTGGTTCCTCTCGACTGGTGCCGAACCGCCTCAGGCCGAATTGTTGCGGGCGCGAGCGCGAGCGGCTATCCCTCAACTCCTGGGCGCAATTGCTACTTGTTCTGCGAAATGTTTTGGATCTCCTATCTTGGAGCGCGTAACCATTTGAATCGCCTGGAATCTGCAATGGCAACTGTCTACAATGAACCATTGCCAGACTCCTGCTTCTAGACTGCCTCGTAGAGCAAGACTCTGTATCTGGGAGCCTGAATGCCTGATCCACGCGAACTGCTGGTTCGCCTGCTGGACTACATCAAAGAGCAGACGAAGGAAGTTGACCCGAAGGGATACAGACTCACGTCTCCAAAGGGTTTCCTTCGCAAGAGAGGCGATATCGCGGGCCTGCCCGGTGTCGAGTTCGACATTCGCCTTGCCGGAGATCATGTTTGGCTGCGAGTTCCAAGGTTGGCCGCCGAGTCGCCGCCCGATCCACCCAAGAACCATAAGCCCCTGCTCAAAGTCAGCCCCGACCCTGCGGGCGTCCTGCCGTCTCTTGACGATGCAGCCGTCACTCGGCTGGTGAACAGGGCAATCCAAGCCCTGAAGGCCAATAATGCCCCGACCGATGAAGACATTGCTCAGTTGGAGGCGCAGCATAGAGCCAATGCAACTCAAGTGTTGGCCACGTACACCGTAGCTTGGAGGTCATGGGCAGCGGCTGAACAGCCCCGTCGAATGACGATTGCACTCTATGGCGACCTGTTTACGCTGATGCACCAGATGGAAGCGGAGCAGACGAGCAAGCCGCAAGAATTGATTTGGGGTGTTGGGATCTCCTCTTGGGAACTTGAGGCTGAGAAAGAGCATATCCCTTTTGAATATCCGTTACTCACCCAGACAATGGAGATTGCTATCGACGATCAGACGATGGCGGTTGATTTGCGTCCCCGTGCGACCGATACGCGCGTTGAACTGGGCGCTTTTGTCGCCTGCCATGTCGTCGGCGCTATTGAGGTCGAGCGGACTGCCAGCGCTCATCTCGCCAAACACAAGGACAGTCCGGTTACACCCTTTGACCCTGGAAGCTATACCGATGTCCTGAAGCTCATTGCCGGGAACCTTGATAGCGAGGGGGCCTACCGTGAAGTTCTGGCGCAGGGCGACCTCGTTCCGGCACCGGGCAATCATCTCGTCGTCACGGACGCTTGGGTTCTGATGTCGCGTCCTCGCGCTATCAATTACCTCTTCGATGATCTGAAGCGGTTGCAGGACAAGTTGGAAGACGGCTGCGAGATTTACGGTGGACCGCTCTCACTTGTCACACCGCCGTCGGACCAACCGATTGAGTTTGAACCCATCAGCTTTCGAGGGCTGTCTAGTCGAGGAAGCAGCGGTGCTGGTGGAACTCCTGAAGAGCTGTACTTCCCCCTGCCGTACAACGACGAGCAGGTGACTATTGTGCAGCGGCTCAAGCGCGCCGCCGGTGTGACAGTGCAGGGGCCGCCGGGAACCGGCAAAACCCACACCATCGCAAATGTGATTTGCCACTATCTTGCGACAGGCAAGCGCGTACTCGTTACTTCACGAGGTGAAGCTGCTCTCGGCGTCCTGCAAGAGAAAATCCCTGAAGAGGTTCGCGCCTTGACGGTTTCGCTGCTCACGAGCGATCGAGAGGGCATTCGGCAGTTCCAAGGTTCCATCGAGGCGATCCAGCATCGTGTATCCCAGATCAACCCGGAACTGACGCGTCAAGAAATTGCTCGAATCCAAAGCTCGATTGATCGTGCCCACTCGGAGCTAATCACCATCGACCGTAAGGTCGATGAGATTGCCCTTCAGCAACTCTCGACAATGGAAGTTGACGGTGTGCCGATGCGTGCCCAGGCGCTCGCAGAATTGGTGCTTTCGGGGCTTGAGCGATATGGCTGGTTCGAGGACTCTATCACCCTCTCGCCTGAACACGCGCCTCCTCTCTCCTCAGATGAGGCGGGACGACTCAGGGAAGCCCGCAGGAGGCTTGGGAAAGACCTTGTATATGTCCAGGCGCGTGTGCCTTCCGCAGATAGTTTCCCTTCGGTATCGACTATCGGAGACCTGCATGATGTGCTCGTCAAGAGGGAGATCATCGAAAACGAGGTTCGTAAAGGCGATCTACTGCCTCTCAAAGCAAATACTCCAGAGGCGCTAGGTGCAGCCCGCAAACTGCTCTTGCTCACAGATGAAATGCTCGGCATTCTCACTGAGTTGGAGGAGTTCGGCGATGAATGGCCTTTCGATTTGCGTGTTAAGTGCCGGCAATCGTCATTCGCTTCCGAACGTGCCGCGCTGGAATCCTTATTCGATGATCTTGACGCACTCATTCATGCACGGGCGGAGTTTCTCAAGGCTCCGATTGTGTTTCCCGAGGCCGGATTGAATGACGCGAAAACGGTTGAGGCTGTTGCTCGTGCTGTCGATACCGGCAAGCCCTTCGGTTTTGTCTCGCTTGGTGCCTCCGATGCTAAAGGTCATATAGCCGCGATTCGTATCGAAGGCCGCCCGCCCTCGACTTCAGAGGATTGGACGAAGGTGCATAGATGGCTCGGACTTCATCTGCAAGTCCTCACTTTCAATACGCGATGGAACGAACTGCACCAACTCCTTTCTGTGCCGTCTCTCAGCGGAGGCGTCGCTGGACTTCGCCAGCTTGAGGTTGTCGCGACGACCGCGCGAAAAGCCCACACGCTGGCGACCCATTTTGACACTCACTTTTTGAGGGGTACACGGGATGTCTTTGAACGGATGCCCCAGACATCCTCTAGCATCACGCGCGCTGACTTGGAATCGGTTCGTCAGCAGTTGTTGCGCCATCTGACCTTCGCCGAGATGTCCTTAGCAGCAATGCAACTAAGCGACTTTCAAGAAAAGCTCGCGGGCAAGTCTGGCCCAATATCGGATGCCCTCCGGCTGTTTGTTGAAAAGACTCTGGGCAACGGTGAACTACCTAAAGAACGTGTCAGCGCTCAATATGCAGAACTCATGGAGGAGTTGCGGCGCATTGCTGCGCTCGCGAATGATCTTTCATTCGTTCATGATTCCGCGCAACGGCTTGAAGCAGCAGGCGCTCCCAAACTAGCCGCAAGTGTTCGTACGTCACCCGTTGCGGAATCGGGTGAAGATACCGTCTTCCCAACGACGTGGCGAGACGCATGGAATTGGGCTCGTGTGCGTACCCATCTTGACGCGATTGAGGCCAGGGATGAACTCTTGACTCTTGCAAGACGGAGGCGAGAGGTAGAGACAGGGCTGGCGCGTTTCTATCAGGAGATGGTTGCCAAAGCAGCATGGTTGGCGACGAAGAAAAACGCGACCCCGAAAATCTTGCAGGCTTTGGCTGGATATGCCACTGCCATCCGAAGGATAGGTCAGGGGACTGGACCGAATGCGACTCGCTATCGGCGCGATGCGCGGGAAATGATGTTCGATGCGGCGGGCGCGGTGCCTTGCTGGATTATGAATCACAATCGAATCTCGGAGGCTATGCCCGCTGACATCGGTGCATTTGATTTGGTGATCGTTGACGAAGCCAGTCAGTCGGACTTGTGGGCTTTGCCTGCCATCTTGCGGGGCAAGAAGATTCTTGTGGTCGGCGATGACAAGCAGGTATCTCCAGACGGTGGGTTTATCGACAGTAGCCGGATTCAAGAGTTGCTAGACCGCTTCCTGGTCGATCAACCATATAAGTCCGAGATGACCCCCGAGAAGTCGCTCTATGACCTCGCAGCGCGAGTATTCGCCGCCAATCAGGTGATGTTGCGAGAGCACTTTCGTTGTGTGCCGCCAATCATCGCATATTCAAACCGCACCTTCTACCAGAATCAAATTCTTCCTCTGCGGATTCCTCGGGCCTCCGAGCGGATTGAGCCACCACTTGTTGACCTTTATGTAGAGGGTGGTGTCAGGGATCATCACGACCGAAACGATTGCGAGGCGCAAGCAATCGCAGATGAGATCGAGGCAATCCTGAAAGACGAAAGATTCGCAGGCCGGACGATTGGCGTCGTCTCTCTTCTGGGAACCGATCAAGCGAAGCATATTGATTCTGTTGTGAATCGGAGATGTGATGCAGCAGATCTGCATCGCAGGAAGTTCCTGTGCGGCGACGCTCGTACATTCCAAGGCAGTGAGCGGCACATTATGTTCTTGTCCCTCGTCGTAGATCCCACCAATTGCCATGCGCTTTCAGGCAACATGTTCGACCAGAGATTCAATGTCGCGGCCAGTCGTGCGCAAGATCGAATGTACCTCGTTCGCTCCGTTACTGCGTCCGACCTTTCAGATAAAGATCTGAGAATGACGCTGCTGTCTCATTTCGACAAGCCGCTCGTGATGAATACGGAGGAGACGGCGCGACTCATTGACCTTTGCGAATCAGGATTCGAGCAGCAGGTTTATACAGAGTTGAACACTCGCGGATACCGCGTCATTCCACAAGTTAAGACTGGTGCGTATCGAATCGATATGGTGGTCGAAGGTGCAAGCGATATCCGTCTCGCGATTGAATGTGACGGTGACGAATTCCATGGGCCGGATCGCTGGCAGCACGATATGAATCGACAACGCATTCTTGAACGCGCGGGCTGGGTGTTCTGGCGTTGTTTCGCTTCAACGTGGACGTTGCGAAAAGACGAAGTATTGTTTGAGCTGCTTCAGCGGTTACACGGAATGGGAATCGATCCCCTCGGCGCGGTGGAACGAGCGAGTACGTTGGTTGAAAAGCGCACTTGGCGTCTCGCGGTTGAGGATGTTGGCGTTGAGGCAACTCAATCCGATTTATTCTGCGTGTAGCTTTTGTAATTCGTTGTGAATGGCCGTATGCCACTCGATTGTGCAGTCGCCAAGGAATCGAAAGATTGTGCATAGCGGGGAGGGATTTTGCCATCGAGCTGTTGCAGCGCTTTGCGGCAAACAGCCTGCTGTCTGCTCAACCTCAGCTCCGATCTATGGTCCGCGGATGACCGGCGCGCGGTAGGCGCCATGCTGCAACAACAGATCGCCATGGAGCATGCTCGTGCGGAAGGCGACACCATCGCATCCGGCCTTAGCCTGATCGAACAGCTGGCCCAGGCGTTGGACTACCGTCGCTGGCACCGGTTTCGCGTGCAGAGACATCAAGACGGCCAGTGGCGAAAGCTGTCGGGGCCGGCATCCAGCGGGGAACGAGCGCTTGGCGTGACTGTTCCACTTTTTGCGGCGATCTCCAGTTTCTATGGTGGAGAAGGCAGTCGCCATGCCCCGCGGCTGATGCTGCTGGATGAGGCCTTCGCAGGCATCGATGATGAAGCCCGTGCGCATTGCATGGGTTTGATCCGCGAATTCGACCTCGACTTCGTCATCACCAGTGAGCGCGAATGGGCCTGCTATGCCACACTCCCCGGCGTTTCGATCTGCCAGCTACAGCGGAGAGAAGGGGTAGATGCCGTGTACGTCTCGCGCTGGACCTGGGACGGACGCGCGAAGCGACGCGAAGACGATCCCGATCGAAGGTTTCCGCTCACATGAACTCGACCAACCCACCGTCCGGCCTTGACGACCGGCTCGAACGCTTACTAGGGGGCGCCGAGCTGGCCGCTCTTCGCCTGCGCATGCGACGTTACTTTGAACGCGTCGACAACTGTGCTTCCGGGGATATTCTGCGATTGAGTCAGCTCAGTGCCACCGAGCACGAGGCCCTGGCTCAACTCACTGGTCGTCGCCCAACACGTCTCTCGCGTTCAACTCAGATCGACGTAAGACAAATGGATGCCGCCCTGCTCGAAGCTGGAATTGCGAGTTCACTCCGGAACGCGCTGGAACTTCTGGATGGCCCTATCGTGAACCGGACAGTGCTTCGGATAAGTATCCAGCAACAGTGGGAGAGTGTGACAAATTGTGACGACTGCCACGTCGCATTGACCGGCTGGCTGCAAACACCCCCGGCGATTGGCCTGCTTAGACGTCTTACCCGGCAAGACCCGGTCCTCGCTCAGCGGCTTCTTGAATACGCAAACATTGTTCTACAGAGATTGCCGGCCGATGGCGTTCCCCTTTCTCAACTCGCAGCAAATACCCTTGGCAATGCACACGCGCTCGACAGCGGACAGCCGACTGCCACCATCATCCTGGCTGCCTGGAAACACCTGGAAGGCAGAAACACTTCCTGCATGAACTCTTCGGAGAATGATGATGAACCAGGCGATGTTCAACTAACGGATGAACGCGTTCGTGACATCTGGGCTCGTGCCGGTGTGTTAGTCAATGAACTGGCCCGTCCTGTCCTGCTCCTAAACGTCCCTGTCGCCGGCCACGACGCGCCGATCAAGACTCCAGGAGAGCCTGGCTATTTGTCATTGCGTTCGTTGCTGCGAACACCACCCGGATGGGCTGTGAACGACGTGAATGTCTTCGTATGCGAAAATCCCAATCTGGTGGCCATTGCCGCCGATCAATTGGGTGCATCCAGCGCACCGTTGATTTGCACCGATGGCATGCCAGCTGCAGCACAAAGAACGCTACTGACTCAGTTGGAACATGCAGGAGCTCGCTTGCTATACCACGGTGACTTCGACTGGCCGGGACTGCGGATTGCAAATTACGTGATGCGCACATGGAAGGTGCATCCTTGGCGATTGAATGCAAACGACTATGAAACTGCCGCTACAAACGCGCCATCTCCTCGGCACGGCTTATCCGGCGTCTGCGCGGCAGCCTCGTGGAACGTAGCCCTGATGCCGACTATGCAACATTACGGAATCGCGATCGCCGAAGAAGCGGTAGCAGCTTCTCTGCTCGAGGACCTCTATCGCAACGTGTGATGTCTTCCATAGATAGGAAGCGGGTATTCGTCAGGACGGATACTTGTGGCACGGCAATCGGCATACGTTCTGCTCCTGGCTCGCGATGGCCGGCGCGTCGACCAAGGACATCCAGGAGGCCGCAGGCCACAAGACGATCATAATGGCCGCCCGCTACAGCCATCTTTCACCCGTCCACAATCGATCGGTCGTTGATCTAATCGCGGGAACTGGTGGTGCGGATATAAATCAAACAGCGGAACAGGCATGTGTGGACTAAAGAACGAATATGCACCATTACATGCACCACCCGGTGTGCCCCTCTTGTTTGAGAGCGCGAAAACATCTCTCACTCCCGGAGGTGCTTTTTCTATATCATATTCATTCTATGGTACTTGTATCTAGTATTAGGAGGGAACGATGGTTGGTGGGCCCACCAGGACTCGAACCTGGAACCAGCGGATTATGAGTCCGATGCTCTAACCAATTGAGCTATAGGCCCTTCAATAACTGACGCCGTCTTCCGTTCGCGGCGATGGGAGGATTGTAGGGACTCTTTCCCTTCAAGCCTCGCATTTGCCCTCCCGTTGAATGCCTCCAACCTCTCGAAAGCTGTTTCGCGGGCATCGAGTGTTGGATGGACGTACCGTTGGGACACCGTCACGCTGGAGTGTCCCGCCAGTCTCATGATTGTAAATGCGTCAGTCCCGGCTTCTCCCAAGGCGGGTGAGAAACGTGTGGCGGAGGCTATGGAGGACAAACTCGCCCGAGAAAGCTTGTTAGGCACGAACCGCCTGAGATAGTTCCTCTTGCTTGCCCAGTCGAGCAGTACCGGTTCTACAAGCCCGTGGATCGTTAGCGATTCTCTTCCCAATCTCGATTAGCGACGCTGGCAAGACCTGCCTTCCACTCAAGCCGACGATGTTCCTATCTTTTGCAGAGCTGAAAGCCCCTATCCGAAGCCGAGGGTGGACTGATCTTCGTTCCCCATTCGGACGGCGCAGACCCCATCTGCAGCTCTAATTCACCGCCGTTCGCTATGTCGGCGTGACGGAACCACGCCTTCTCCCACGGCTTGCCGTTCAGCGTTGCCGATTGGATGTAACGGTTGAGACCGTCCGCGCCTGCGCCATGCGCAACGATACGCAGTCGTTTTCCATCGCCCACCGCAATGGTGCTCTCAGGAAGAGAAGGCGAGCCGATCAGGTAGACATCCTGGCCCGCGACTGGATAAAAGCCGAGTGTGTTGAAGATGAGCCAGCTCGACATGGCGCCGGAGTCATCATTGCCCGGGATGCCCGCTCGGGTGTCGGTGAAATACCTTTCAAGCGTGAGGCGAAGGACGTCCGCGGTGCGGTCCGGCCGTCCGGCCCATAGGTAAAGCATGGGCAACATGAAGCCCGGCTCGTTGGACACGTCATAGTGGCCGTGCGTGAAGATGTAGTCGAGGCGTCGCGTGAATTCCCTGGGGCCGCCCGCCAGTTCGACGATGCGGGCCGTGTCCTGCGGCGCGTAGAGCGAGTACGTCCACTCGTCGCCTTCATAAAAGAAGGTCCACCATGAGCCGCGGACGATGGTGTTTGGCGCCGCCCACGAGCCATCGGGATTGCGGGGGCGAATAAAGCCGCTGAAGCCCGGTACGCTGCGTTTCGCCCGCTGGTTCACATCCGCGCCCTCGATCAGTTTCGGGTCCCACAGGTTTTCGAAGTTGTGCGCGCGAGCGAGATATTTTGTAGCGATGTCCTGCTCGCCCAGCCCACACGCTACCTCTGCAATCGAGAAGTCGTCGTTTGCGTATTCGACGGTGCGTGAACCGGCGCGCTCGTCGGCCGTGGTGACGTACCCGAGCCTGTTGTAGTCCGCAAGGCCGCCGCGCCCTTCCTTCTGGGGGTCTTGCGGAGGGACTTCGGCGTTCTTCATCATGGCCTGCAGCGCCAGCTTGTAGTCGATGCCGGGCAGATGCTTGACGAAAGCATCGGCCACCATCACATCGGTATTGCTGCCCCCTTGCGTGCGTCCGGTGTCGTTGCCGCTGCGAGCGTCGGGCATATAGCCCTCGTGCCGGTAGATGTCCAGGAGCGAACGCACAAGGTCCCGCTCGCGGTCCGGTGCGATCAAAGTAAGCAACGGTGCGGAGGTGCGGAAGGTGTCCCAAATAGCGTAGTAATCGTCGTAGTAAGGCTCGCTGGACTGCCACAGCGGGTTCTCATGGGTGCGATCGACCGGCATCAGCATGGTGTGATACACCGCAGTGTAAATCTGCCGCATTTGCGAGGGAGTTGCGCCCTGCAGATGAATCGTCTGTAGTTGCTTCTCCCATTGCTCAAGGGCGCTGCGACGGGTTGCATCCAGATCGAACGCCGGCATCTCTGCCGCCAGATTCTTGCGGGCCTGGTCGATGCTTATGAACGATATCCCAACCTTCACATGCACTGGCTGGCCGGCCGTAGTGCTGAAGTCGAGGATCGCGCCCAGCGGTATCTCGGTGGACACGCTCGCGTCTTTGGCGGCGGTAATGGAGCTGCCTGTCCAGGTGCGCGAGGCGCGGACCGGCGCGTCCGTCACCAGGTCGAAGTAGACGCTGTACTCGCCACCACGGTTCCATCCTCCACTGTATCGGCCAACGCCGGCGACCTCACGCGGTGAGACGATGTGGACCTCGCCACCATCGAAATGCTGGTCCTCCCATCCCTTGCGGTTACCGCGGCCCAGGCAGTGTTCGATGTCGATGGTGAGGTGCGCATCTTTCGATGCAGGAAAAGTGTAGCGATGGACGCCGGTGTGGCGCGTGGATGATACCTCGGCCCGCACGCCGTAGCGGGTCAGGGTCGCGGCGTAGTACCCGGGTGAAGCGCTCTCTGCATTGCGCGGCGAAGATAACTGGCCCAGCGTTACCGTGCCGGTAACCGGTTGCACAAGGATATTGCCGTACTTGCCCTGTGCTCCGCTCAAATGCGTGTGGGAGAAGCCGAGGATAGCGCCGTCACTGCTGTAACCGAAGCCGGAAGGACGATGGTCGAAACTTTCCATGTCGGGCCCGAGCTTCACCATGCCGAAAGGCACCGCGGCCCCGATGAAGGTGTTGCCGCCCCAGTCCACGCCAATGTAGGGATCGACATAGCGCGCCAGGTTTGTGGCGTGTTCCTGCGCACTGGCCGCCAGGACTGGCAATGTCAGTGCCAAAAAGGAGCATGTGCCGAGGCTGCGCCTTAACCGCCGATGCGAGTTCGAAAAGGTCACCAATCACTCCCGGGGCGAAGGCTTGGGCGAGCAATCGGTAAAGCGCTCGCGATCATGGTTGATGCGCTATATACGGTACAGACAACGACCCTCTCTTGCGAGAGGGTCGTTGTCGTCGTCTAGCGTGGATTAGAACGATATATGCAGACCCACTTGCAGGGTGCGCGGGTTGCTGGTGGTTTTGGCGGTGACCTGTCCAAATTGGCCGGAGGTGGGATTCAGGTTCGGGCCGGCCCAGTTGGGATGGTTGATGAAGTTATACGCTTCCGTGGTGAACTCCATGTTGGTCTTCTCGGTGAAGACGAACTTCTTCTTGAGCGAGAGGTTCCAGTCCTGATAGCCGGGCTGGTAAATGGAATCCCTGACGCCCTGCTGGTGGTTGAAGGTGCCTAAAGCAGGCGCGGTGAAGATGGGCGTGCCGTCGGGGTTGGTGGTGGAGAAGTACTTGCCCGCTCCAAAGTTATGCAGGATTTTTGGCTTTTCATTCATGGTCCAGAACTCGCCCTGCGATCCGCAACCGAAGCTGCCGTTTTCTCCAACGCCCGCATAGTCGGTATTCACTCCGACGCCGCATGGCGCTCCTGTCTGGAACTGGGCGAGGCCGCCTAACCGCCAACCACCAAGAATTTTGCTCGCAATCGTGTTCTGGGTGCGGAGGAAAGGAAGAGTCCAAATATAGTTAACGACCAGCATGTGACGAGCGTCGTACTCTGACGGTCCATAGAGGTTGCCGGTGTCGTAGGTGTCGGGAACGATGTCGCGGTAGTTGGAGCTGTCATCCATGCTCTTGGACAACGTGTAGCTCACGCCGAAGCTAATGTTAGTGACCGCTGTGCGCTGCCAGGAGAGTTGAAGGGAGTTGTATCGCGAACGGCCATCGCTTTGTTCCTGCTGGATGGCGGCGTAGCCAAGGTAGGGACGAAGCGCGTTGACGCTGATGCCGGGATGGGCCTGCTGCGCCCCCACGGTTGGCTGGTTGATGTCATACACTCGCCAGCTGTGGACTCCGCGACCGCCGACGTAGGCTGCCGAAAGCGTGGACCTCAACGGCAGCTCGCGCTGTATGGTCAAGTTCCAGTTGTACCGGACAGGCGCTTTGAGGTGCCTGTTGAGCGTGGTCACGGTGAGGGACGGAGCGACAGTGCTGTTCAAAGCGTATCCCGGATTATCGACCATCGAGGTCAGGTTGTTGGGGACGGCATTGATGCCGACGAAGGGCTGGAACGGAGGATTGCCGCCGGGAAAGATGTTGTCCAGCAATCCCATGCGGGTCGCGAATTGTCCAAATCCACCGCGAACCACGGTTTTGTCATTGATGGAGTATGCGATTCCCAGGCGGGGCTGCCAGGCTTGAGCAGTATCGACGTAACCGTCCTTGATGCTGGGTGCGAAGAGGCTGGTACAAGGCGAGCCGTCGCAGGCTGTGCCGGCGCTCGCGGCAGTCGCACCGACAACTCCGTGCGCGGCAGCCGAGGCGGGAAAGCTCGAGTAGCCTGGGATGACCATGCCGTTGTAAGGGTTTCCGGTGCCGAGGACAACGTTGCCGGTCGCCGGATTTACGGTTGGAACGGCCGAGGCGCTGAACGAAGCAGGATCGAAGAAGGCAGCATTGGCCCACGCAGCCTTATACGGCGTAAGTGCTGTGTAACGCAGACCATAGTCGATGTGCAAACGGCCGTTTACCTTCCACGAGTCCTGCGCGAAAGCCTCATACACCTGTCCGCGCCATACCGTGTAGGACTTGGGGCCAATCTCCGTGTAGGCGTCCGACAGTCCAAGCGCGAGGTTCGCCAGAGCTACTCCGGACGTGCCGCCATAGCCGTTTCTGCCGTCGCTGAAGACGAAGTTGCCGTTCTGATTGTTGGCTCCGCCGGGTACCGTGGACACGTTGATCTGGTCGTTATCGTTTTCGCCGGAGTTCTGGAACTCAGCACCGACCTTCACGGAGTGACTGCCCCAGACCTTCGTCAAGCTGTCCGAGTAGGTGTAGATCGGACCACCGGAGTGGGAAGGATAGGGACCGCCTGCCAAGCCATAGAAACTGCCAAGACCACTGACCGTGGGAATCTTGTTCTGCTGGGCCTTCTGGCCGGGGACGATGTACGGAAAGTTGATTCCGAGGGTCTGGCGGTTGAATCCCGCAAGCGCTGTATTGACGGGGATGTACACCTGGTCGAGGCTGTACGTGGCGCGGGCCTCATTGACCATGCTGGGACTAATGATCCAGGTCCAGGTGAGACCGTTGGTCTGGTTGGGGCGGTTGAAGTATCTGCCCGTCAGGCCGGAGCCCTGATCGAACGGCAGGGATTCGTTGTAGGTCACGTTTTGCCGGCGGAATGCAAGGTGATGATGATCGGTGAGGGCCAGATCGACGGCAATGGATTGCTTGCGCTGGTTGATGGGATGTGGGGCGGTGGCGATCCAGTTTTGGGCGCTGCCTGAGACGTAGCCGGGGGTAGGCGCGGGGTACGCATCAATAATAGCCAGGCCGTTGGCGCTTAACCTGCCATTGGGGATCGTGTTGTTAAAGAACGGCGTGCAACCCGCGGCCTTGTTGACCGGGCAAGTCGCCGGATCGTAGACGATCGTCGTGCCGGCATAGAAAGGATTGGCGGAGAGAAGTTCACTAAAGTTTCCGGTACGCATCAGATTCGTCGGGACGGCCTGGGTCTGGGTGTCGGTGGAACGGTTGCGGATCCAGTCTTCGCTGACGAAGAAGAAGACCTTCTGACGAAACCTGTCGGTGGAATGCATGCCGGGGATATAGACCGGGCCACCGAACGTGAAACCGAAGTTGTTGAAGCGGAAAGGTGAGGTGAACCGGGTGCTGGCGGCTTGGTTGCGCACCCAGGTGTTGGCATTCAGTGCCGAGTTGCGCAGATACTCGTAGACCGATCCGTGAAAGTTCGTGGTGCCGGTCTTGGAGACGATGCGCATCTGGCCGCCGGAGGAGCTGCCGTACTCCGCCTGGTAGTCGGAGGTAAGGATCTGCATTTCCTCGATCGCGTCGGGGTTGGCGACGCCGATGATCTGGCCGCTTCCACGGGTGCGGACGGCAGGCGCACCATCGAAGGTGACCAGCGTGTCCTGAGCGCGCGCGCCGTTAACATTGAACGGAACGGAACTGCCGATAGCAAAATTGAGGTCGCCCAGCGTAGTGCCGCTGCGCATGCCCGGGACGAGAGAGCCCATGAAGAGCGGGTTGCGACCGTTCAACTGCTGGTCGGTGATGGTCTGGCCGCTGACTTCGCTTTGCACCGCGCCCGACTCGGTCTGTAGCTCAACCGCACTGGCAATGACCTCGACGGTTTGATTCACAGACCCGGGAGCGAGCATCGCGTCGATGGCAATCGTCGTGCTGGCGCCGAGAGGATTATGAATGCTGACGAACTTGTTGAATCCGCTGGCTTCCGCCGTCACGCTGTAGGTTGCGGGCGGCAGGTTGGTGACCGCGTAGTGGCCCTGTCCGTCGGCTGACACGGTATGGGCTTCTTCGGTCCCTTCATTGCGGATGGTGACGCTCGCGCCGGGGATGGCCGCTCCCGATTTGTCTCGCACAAATCCGCCGATGCTGCCGACGTCCGATTGTGAATATGCGGTTACAGGTATGAGCACCAGAACCAAGAGAATCGCCCAAGAGTAGAAAATACGCGCGCCACGTTTCATTGCCTCTCCTTAAAAAATCGACTTCTGCTTTTTTGGTGTCTATTTTGGGAACAAATATGATTGCGTTATCACGGAAGATGAGCTTATATACTGCGATAAAACCGAATGTCAACTAGATTTTGCAACAAAATGACAACAGGATGTGTAAATTTCTGATAGCGTTCTCATAAAAGTTTGCGAAGGTGCGCATGCGCAAAGCTTCACCAGATAAGAGGGCGACGCTGGTCGATGTGGCTCGGGCCGCGGGTGTGGGTCCCATGACGGTCTCCCGGACCATCAATGGCCATTCGTACGTTTCCGAGGCGACCGCAAAGCGGGTCCATGCGGCCATACGCAAGCTGGGATATCGCCCAAACCAGGCCGCGCGGATGTTGACCGGACAGCTTTCCAAATCGATCGGGCTGATCGTGCCCGACGTGGCCGATCCATTCTTCGCGGTCGTCAGCCAGGCCGTGCAGCAGACAGCCCGAGAGGCGGCCTATCTTGTCTGGCTCGCTGTCTCCAACGGAGACCCGTCCACGGAAGAAGCAGAGATCGAACAGATGACGAACCATCCGGTGGACGGCATCCTGCTCGCCCCCGTCAACAGCCGGAGCAAGCACCTGAAAACCGCGGCAGCTGGAGCGATCCCCATCGTCACTATCGATCGGCCCATCGAGATCGCATCCACCGACTCCGTGGAAGCGGAGAACCGCCAAGGCGCCGACATGGCCGTCAAACATCTGATGAGTCACGGTTACAAGCGGATTTATTGCATCGCGACGGATTTTCACCTGCGGTCCATCAAGCTGCGGGTGGCGGCCTATGAAGAATGTCTCCGGGCCGCAAAGCTGCCGTGCAAGAAGCTGGTGCTCAAAAATGAGGCCGCCGTTCTGCCTGCCCTGCAGACCCTCTTCGATTCCCCCGAGCCACCGGAGGCGTTGTTCGCGACGAATGATCTTTGCACGACCACGGTAATCAAGGCGCTTAAGACGATGGGGGTTCGCCTGCAACGAGATGTGGCGCTGGTAGGCTTCGACGATGTGGATTTTTACTCGCTGCTGACTCCGTCGATCACAACAATCAGTCAGCCTGTGGCAGAACTGGGAGGTACCGCCACCCGCCTCTTATTCGACAGGATTCATGGCCGGGGACCGTCTTCCAAGGTTAGGATGGTCCTTCCGGTTTCGCTTGTACTGCGAGAGTCTTGCGGATGCAAAGGAGCTTATGGGTGAATCTGACAGGATCAGGGCTGGATCCTGGCTGGAATCGCGCCCAATGCCAGTGTCACAGGTTCTGCTGTGACGTTGAAGCTGATCTCGGCGCTGGCTGCGGCAAAGCTTCCACTTGCTGCCTGGCGGGCCAGGAACGTAAGGACTCCCGGCCGGACTAGAGTAACGGTGTTGCCGGAGACGATTGCCCATCCGCCAATGAGGCTGTAGGTAATCGGGGCCGGAGATGTCGAGCTGGCATTCAGCGTGATAGGCGCATTGCCGAACACCTGATCGGGAACCGGCGTAAAGGTGAATGTCGGGACCTGCGGCGCCACGCTGAAAGAAGTGACGGCAGTAGACGCTACGTAGCTGGACGTTGCTGCCTGGGTAGCTTGCAGATGCACGGCGCCAACGCCGGTAAGAGTCAGCATATTGCCGGAAATCGTCGCAGGCCCACTCGTCACTCTGTACACAATCGCCCCCGGAGATTTCGATGTCGCGCTTACTGGAAAGCGCGCGCTACCGTATACCGTTGCCGGGACGGCAACGAACGCCAGGCTGGAAGTTCCATGCTTTATGGGAATGCTCATCGTCGCCGTGGCAGCTGCGTAGGTGCCTGCGGCAACCTGCGTTGCATGCACTGTCAACGTGCCTGCTCCGGTCAGCGTAACCGTGTTGCCGGAGATCGTCCCCGGGCCGCTTGCGATGGAATACGTGATGGCTCCGGACGATGCGGAAGTGGTGCGCACGGTGAAGGGCGCCGCTCCAAAAGTTTCGCCCCAGTTGGCGACGAACGCCAGCTTCGGCGCGGTCGTCCCCGTCGCCGCCGTCACACGGAACATCGTCGTAGCCGTTGCTGCGGTGTAGTTGCCTGCCGCCGCCTCGTTGGCTTGCATCGTGACCGTGCCCGTGCCGGTCAGCGTCACCTGATTGCCCGAAACCGTAGCCGGACCGCTCACCACCGAGTAAGCAATACTGCCGGAAGACTTCGTCGTTGTGGAGACGACAAAAGGAGCAGCGCCAAACGTCTGGCTCGGAACGGAAATAAAAGCCAGCGCCGGGTTTCCCGGATTGACCGCAAAGCTGGTCTGGGCCGTACCCGCCGTGTAGCTGCCGGCCGCGGTCTGGCTCGCCTGCAGCGTCACCGTCCCCACGCCGGCAAGAGTGACTGTGCTGCCGCTAACCGTCGCCGGCCCGCTGACAACTGAGTAGGCGATCGCGCCCGTGGAATTGGAAGTAGCGCTTGCTGCAAACGATGCCGCGCCATAAGTCTGTGTCGAAACGGCCGCAAGTTGCAGCGTCGGAGCGGTCCCGCCCTGCACGGTCACCGTAACCGAGGCGCTCTTCGTTCCGTAGGCGTTCCTGCTGGTCAGGGTGTAAGTCGTCGTCGCGGTAGGGTTCACGACAACCGGCCCGCGAACGAATCCCGCCTTGTCGATATAGCTGTACGAAGCGCCGGTAACTGTCGGAGTCAGCGTTACGCTCGCTCCCGAGGCTACCGTCGTCGCCGATGCCGTGAAGCTCGTGATGACCGGCAGCGCGCCTTTAGGAGCAGTGGCATCGTCGTACACCGGGGCCATCTGCACAACGTCGAACGCCGACGACGGAACCGCCTTCAGAGCATTCAGGTCGCCGTCGTTCCAGCGCGCGTCCGGCGTGCCCTGGAAGTACATATTCGAGCCATTGTCCGCCAGGATCATCCCATATTGCTTCATCGCTTTCAGGATGATCTGGTTGGTCGAAGAAAATCCGGAAATATCGAAGCTGGCCTTCAGCCGGATTCGCATCCCCATGATGTTGTCGGTGCCCCACAGGTTGCCGGCGGGATGGGTTGCAGGAGCCGTGAAGTAACCGCCGTTCGCGTCGTTCTTGGTGTGCAGCGCGGTAAAGCGGATGGCGTGGTTGATGGAGCCCGCGACGATTTCGTCATAGCGGACCAGCCCCTCGAAAACCGACAACCCGGCAGCGTCCGCCGAGGTGTAACTGTAGGGCCGCTGTTCCGTAGACGTAAAATCCCACACCGCCATGTCCGAAGCGGTCCATCCATTGGTGCAATGGGCTGCCTGGTACATCTCATATTCGACGCACTTGTTGCGGTCGATGATCAAAGCATGGCGATCGTTCCCAGTCGTCGGACACTCGCCGGGATTGCTCTCGACCGGCAGTGTTGCCGGGATTGGAATCAGCGTGATGTCGCTTTCCCTGGGATACAGCACGATAGGCACAGCGATGCTGGGCGTCTGCGACGAGTCCACAACGGTGTAAGGGATGCCGTAGCCTCCGTCCGCGATAGAGCTGAAGTCGGGATGCAGATGCGCACCCAACAGATCGCCGCTGGTCGTAATGATTTTCGCCGAACTCGGATCGATCGGCGCGTTGGTAATGTCCTGGTGCCACGCATCGTTGGGCGAGGGCACAAACCCGTTCAAGGCGCCATTGGCGCCTACCGAAATATCCGAGCATGCAACTGGGGTTTGGGAAACCGCGGCCGCCGCCGCACACACACATACTGCACAAACAATGAGGTTCTTATACATAGGGCCCACTTCTCCTGTCGACTTATGTCCTGATTGCATTCTCGACAAGCTCGGACAAAGGTTTAGCCCCGTTCCAGTCTTATGCTCTGCGCGCACAGCGGTGTGACCCGGAAGGCGCGTCATGACAATATCAAGAGTATTTGCTCCGATTGTACGGCGAAATCACCCTAGCGGGTTACGCCCATGACTTTTGTACTCCGCTCAATCGACGGAAAGAAAACGCGGTTTCTCCGCCGCCGTCCGGCAGTTGTCCCCATCGGTGCGCGTCTTTCCGGCGCACGCCGCGCTTACTTGCCATTCGTTCCGGGAGTAGTCCCGGTTTCGCCGGGAGACGACGGATTCACCCGCTTTTCCGCCTCTTGCGCGTGAGGATGTGTGCCGCTCGGCCCCGCGGAGGACGAGTTCCCACTCTCCGCCCCCGAAGACTGTTCTTTGGAGCCGCCATCGTCAGACCCGACCGCCTGTTCTCTCTGTCCCATATTGCCTACCTCCGAGCGCCCCGCGCCCCAACAGTTCGATGCGGAAGTCTGCAAACGCGCCGCGCCGGAACCGCCGGCCTCCATTTTTCGTAGAATCTTCTAACAACCTCGCGCGCCTCGCGAGAAGGGAAGAAGAACCGATGAAGCTCCTGCTCCTCTGCATCCTGCTCGTAGTCTGCTGGCCCGCCGCGCTGCTCGCGATCGTGCTCTACCCGATCGTCTGGCTGCTTCTGCTGCCGTTCCGCATCGTCGGCATCGCGGTTGGCGGAGCACTCGAACTCGTCGCCGCCCTCATCACCCTCCCCGCACGCCTCATCCGCGCCATCTAAACGACCGCATCCTGGACGCCATACTCTGCCCTGAGCCTGCCGAAGGTCTGGCCTTCGAGCATAGGTTTCCCCCGCCGCAACCGCCGCTTGCTCGATCCGAAAATTTCACCTGCATGCTGAGCGTGCCAACTCCCATCGAAGTGGCCCTCTACCGCTTTCCGCACAACAATCTCTGACCGCCCGACTCACGGGCTGTTCACTCGCCACTCCTGGCCAGACCCTCCAGGGCGTTCCGCTCGGTCTCCCTACGCCGGAGAAGCGTCGGAACTTCGCGCTCGCACCCGCCCGAAACCCACCCCGCAAGATTTTTCAAAATTATTGCAACAGGAATGTCCCTCCCCGCGCAAAATCTCCGCTTACCCAAATAACAGCACATTCGCATCGGGCCATGAGTTATGCCGCTGGCCACAAACCAACGGTCAACCTATAGACAGTCAGCCAAAAAATAAATCCCACTTTTGGTAAAAACACTTGCATATTTTTGTAACTCTGTTACGCTTCTCCAAATTCCAGTTCCACAAAATGTAAGTCCGGGCCCCCGATGTTGTCCCTTGCTGAGTAACCCATCATCTGGAGTATGCCGTGCGAAATAAGAGTCTCCTGCTAGTAACCACCGCTGCAGCGTTGCTTCTCTCGCCGATCTCTTCTCAGACGGTTACGAAAATCGTCGACCACGGTCCCGATGGGCAACGGTTGGTGTTTGCAGTTCTGGGTGATGGATATCAAGGTGGCGAGCAGAAGAAATTTGCCGCAGACGTGTCCGCGCTACTTACTGAGGGCATGCTGAAACGAGATTTCTATCTTGAACATGCAAAAGCTTTCAATGTCTACCGCGTCGACATCGTTTCGAAGGATTCCGGTGTGAGCACGCCGACTCGGATGAAGGACACTGCACTCAAAGTGATCTTTTCGGGTGATTGGAATAGATGTTGGGTCGAGGAATCTACTCAGACGGACCAACTCATCAACAACGCGCTATTGTCACTTCCTAAATATGATTTCGTGTTGGTTATGGCTAATGAACCAAACTACGGAGGGTGTAGACGCGGAAGTCGACTCTACGTCACCAGCGGTGATCAGTGGGACGTTTTAGCACACGAATACGGCCATGCGATCGGCAATCTCTACGATGAGTACTCGGTGCAAGGGATGGGATCGTACATGGGTACTACGATCAACAGCAGGAATTGCACAACGATGACGGATAGCACCCGAATTATTTGGAGAGATCTTGTCGGCAGTCAAACCCAAATCCCTACCATTTTCGACAACAGCATGGACCCACAGTCTTTCGTGGGGGCGTTTGAAGGTTGTAGCACCTTCGAAAAACACGTCTACAGGCCGGCATTTGATTGTCGTATGCGCTCTAACACGCCGATCTTTTGCCCCATATGTAGAGCTTCTATGGAACTTGCCGTTTCACCCTATATGGCAGCGGCTCAATCATCGGGTCACCTATCTATCGAACAAAGAAACCCAGGTGCATCTGAAGTTCTTTTATCCAAAGGTGCAACATCCTTCTTGGCACAAAACACCCAACCACGGACTCCACCTCCTCCGGCGCACCCGACGGAGCCTCAGCAATACTTAAGCCTTGTTGTACGTGTTAAAAGAGACGGATCATCTACCGTGATCAAACAAAGCCTCGTGTCAGGACCTCCAATTCTGAGGCAGCAAGGTTCAAGTGATTTCGCTTACGCACTTAGCCAGGGCACAAAGACAGTCTCTACAGAGTTCCTTCCAGAAGATCCCTTCGTTGTAAGAGGCTTTGCAGATCCCAAGAACGGGCACGGCGAAAAATACGAGAGAGCCGATGAAGCAACGATCGTTATCAAAGTCCCTGCGCAACAGGCGAAGGCGTTTGATTCAGGAAAGATTTCGCTTCAAATAGTGAAGATAAATCCAGATGCATTGGTCAGCAATTTCAACGGCATTAATCTCAGCAGCGCTATTCTCGACCAGTTGAAGGCCCGCAAGGCTCTTACGACGACCGTCGACGTCACTTCGAAGAGACTTGCCGCAGCCGTACGGGAGAATGCCAAAGCCACAGCGGCCATCAAGTAGTTGGTCTCGGTCGTCCTTTAATCCACACTCGTTTTCGAACTCAAAATATCGCCACCATTGACAGCAGATCCCAACAGTAGAAAGAGAAATCGCTTCCTTAAGAGTTTTTGCGTAACATGCTCACCCGCACCCCGCTGCGCCAACGCTCGCCGAAAACATCCATGGCGCAGTCGGCGGTTCCAGACCATTGACTATGCGCCGCCCTCGGCACGGTGCCCCACGTTCTTTCTTTAGCGGAGCCTCCAATGATCACAAACTTTTGCCGCACGGCCTTCACTCTTTTGTTGCTCATTGTGATTTTTCCAGTCACGCAGACCTGTAGGGCGCAGGGCTCGAAAGTGCCGAGGCCCCAAAATCCTCCGCAGGAGGTGCGTGCCGAAACCCTTTTGCCGGTCCTCACCTATCGCGCTCAGCCCATTCATGTCGGCTATCTCAATCCGTACCGCTATGATTACAACCCGGCATCCACTATCACAACGATCAACGGTGGTACGGTTCCCTCCTTGCTTCAGGCAAGCACCGCCGCAGTCCCGAAAGCGGCAACGGCTCCGGCAAATCTTCCTTTGACGTCGGATGCGCATGCCGCAGCTCCGCCACCTCCTTTCCACGTTGCCGATTGTGAACCCACGGCTCCTAAAAAAATCTGGGACCATCCCCTCGTCGGCACCGCGCAAACCGACGCGATCAGCCAATGCTGGAATCAAATCGAAGCCGACGCGGTCGATGTGCAGATCAACCAGAAGCTGACCCCGCTCCGCCAGGGCATCAACACCACCATCCGCAGCGCAGACAAGGAAAAGGACTGTTACGACGAAAAAGTCCAGGTATTTTCGGCAGCTATTTTGTCTTCGGCCGGCGCCACACAGCTGCTCACGTTTGCCGCCAACAATCGTTCCTCGGACGGCACCGACAACGGTGGTGCGGCCAACGGTGGTGCGGTGGGACCGGCAGGGGGACCGGCAGGATGCCGCCAGGCCAACGCTTTTGAGTGGAATTTGAAGAATGCCGACGGAATCGAGCAAGGCCTTCTCGACGATCAGGCAAAACTGAAATGGTTAGCCCAAACCCCCGACTTCGACAAGTGGCTGGGATCTTCGACCAGCGCCAATAAGATCGCAAACACGGCCCTGAGCGGTGCCATTACATCGGCCCTCACCGAAGTGCGCAGCTATTCAACCGGCAGCGCAACCGCCGGGACCAACGGCAATGTGGCGCAAACACTAAGCGACTTCAAAGCTGTTGTTTCTACGAATCTACAATGGCGCGATCGTCTGAAAAGGATCGACGATGCCTCTAAAGAAGGCACAAATCCGGATAAGAACACGCTGCTGGTCATGACACTCAACCCCCACGCCTGCACCAACTGGTACGGCAAGGGCGCCAAGGAGGATATCTCGCTGATGTACGCGGACGTTTCCTCTAAAACCGCGCAGACGACCACGCTCCTCGTCGCCACGAACACCTGTGTCCCCTCCATGATCGCCAGTTCCGGTATCGGCATATCCTTTCTCAAGAATCCAACCTACGGCTTCGTTCCCGATGCCACGGGCGCCCAGGTCATCGGGCTGACCGCCGTCAACAACGTGCAGCCGTTGTACGGTCTCTTCTACCACGTCCGATTGCCTACAAAACCTTCCGACAACAGCATCGAGTGGTTTGCTACTCCCGGCGTCGGTCTCGTCACTTCCTCCAGTACGACGACCACCGACTTCCTCGCCGGGATCTCGATGGGCCTCGCGCATCGCACTATCTTCATCACGCCCTCCGTTGATATTGGCCAGCGCACGCAACTCACGCCACCTTTCGCCATCGGCTCCCCAAAAATCATTCCCGTCCCGCCGGGGGCACCAACCGGTACTACCCCGGTAACCCTCTCGGCGGTGCCAACCCAGACTGTCTGGAAGACTGGGTTCATGATCAGCATCAGCTTCGGTATTGCGCCCTCCCAATAGCCCTGTCTCCCTTCCCCACCCGAAACCGGCCTCAACGGCCGGTTTGAACCATTTACCACCCTTTCCCACACCCCATGCCGCGATACCATTACGATTGTTACGCCTCCATGAATCAAGCAAACCCGCAATCCACGCACCTCCCCAAAGCTTTCCACACAAAAACCCCCGAAAACCTGAACCCCACCCCCCGCAAGTGCCCATACTGGGAGTATCAACGTAGTCACCACAATATGTTGTTGTTTTATACTTGACTAGCACCACATGCGGCGTTACCGTCGCATCTGCACCTTACTCGTGAATTGCGGGTTCGCACGGCCTTTTGCCGGGGCCGCCACCACGCAAGCTTGTTCATGTAGAGGTCCCCCTAAAGGCCGTCACCGACCTTGCCCGACAGAGGAGCTTACCAAGCTCCCCAGACAGACGTTTTTCCAGGAGATTTCCCCCATGGCCGAGTCCACCGCCCCCGTCGCAACCGCTTCCTCTGCCGCCTCCGCCCCCGCGCACACTTTTCCCGCGCACGCCACCGCCCCGGGCCTCACGTTCGAGCGACATTTCACCCGCCCCGGCATCTCGCCCTTCGACGAGATCACATGGGAGCTCCGCGACGCCATCATCCAGGACTGGAAGGGCAAGCTCATCTTCGAGCAGCGCAACGTCGAGGTCCCCGCCGACTGGTCGCTGACCGCCACCAACATCGTGGCCAGCAAGTACCTCCACGGCCAGGTCGGCACGCCCGAGCGCGAGACCGGCGTCCGCGCCCTCATCTCCCGCGTCGCCGAGAGCATTCGCGACTGGGGCATCCGCGACGGCTACTTCGCCACGCAGGACGACGCCGACACCTTCTTCGCCGAACTCGCCCACATCCTCCTGCACCAGAAGGCGGCGTTTAACTCGCCCGTCTGGTTCAACGTCGGCTGCGACCGCTTCGAGCCCAACTCCGACGCCCAGAACTGGCATTGGGACGCCACCCTCGGCCGCGTCGCCTTCTCCCGCACCGGCTACACCCGCCCCCAGTGCTCGGCCTGCTTCATCAACTCCGTCGACGACTCGCTCGATAGCATCCTGACCCTCGCCAAGACCGAAGGCATGCTCTTCAAGTGGGGCAGCGGCGCCGGCAGCAACCTCTCCGCCATCCGCGGCTCGATGGAAACTCTCTCCGGTGGCGGCACCGCCTCCGGCCCGCTCAGCTTCATGCGCGGATTCGACGCCTTCGCCGGAGTCATCAAGTCCGGCGGCAAAACCCGCCGGGCTGCGAAAATGGTCATCCTCAACGTCGACCACCCCGACATTGAAGACTTCATCCAGTGCAAGGTGAAAGAAGAAGCCAAGGCCTGGCACCTGATGCAGGCCGGCTACGACGGCTCCGGCCCCGACTCGGAAGCCTACAGCAGCATCTTCTTCCAGAACGCCAACAACTCTGTCCGCGTCACCGACGAGTTCATGCAGGCCGTCCTCGACGACGAGAACTTCACCCTCCGCACCGTCCGCGATCACCTGCCGGTCAAGGAAACCCCTGCCCGCGACATCATGCACCAGATCGCCGAAGCCACATGGCAGTGCGGCGACCCGGGCATGCAGTACGACTCCACCATCAACCGCTGGCACACCAGCAAAAACACCGCCCGCATCAACGCCAGCAACCCCTGCTCGGAGTACATGTTCCTCGACGACTCCGCCTGCAACCTTGCCAGCTTCAATCTGCTGAAGTTCCTCACCCCCGGCGGCCAGTTCGACATTCCCGCGTACCGCCACGCCATCGGCATCCTCACCACGGCGATGGAAATCATCGTCGACGCGGCCGGCTACCCCACCGAGCAGATCGCCAAAAATTCCCACGACTACCGCCCTCTCGGCCTCGGCTACGCCAACCTCGGCGCGCTGCTCATGGATCGCGGCCTGCCCTACGACTCCGACGCCGGCCGCGCCTACGCTGCCACCCTCACCTCCATCCTCTGCGGCGACGCCTACGCGCAATCCGCCCGCATCGCCGCCGACTGCCCACCCCTCGGTGCCGCCACACCCCTCACGCAAGCAACCGGCGTGCAGGGCGGAGCCTGCCCCGGCTTCTACGTCAACCGCGAGCCCTTCCTCGACGTCATCCGCATGCATCGCGCCGAAGTCAACAACATTGACCGCGCACTGACAACCTCCACCGAACCCTTCGTCGCCCCGCAGCTCGCCGAGCTCAAAGCCGCCAGCCAGAACGCCTGGGACATCGCCCTCGCCCTCGGCGAGCAGGACGGCTACCGCAACTCCCAGGTCACCGTCCTCGCCCCCACTGGCACCATCGGCTTCATGATGGACTGCGACACCACCGGCATCGAGCCCGACCTCGCCCTCGTCAAGTACAAGAAGCTTGTCGGCGGCGGCATGATCAAGATCGTCAACAACACCGTCCCCGGCGCGCTCTTCAAGCTCGGCTACAAGGAGTCCGAAGTCGAAGCCATCGTCAACTACATCGACGCCACCGGCACCATCGAAGGTGCCCCCTCGCTCAAGCCCGAGCACCTCGCCGTATTCGACTGCTCCTTCAAACCTGCCAAAGGCACGCGCACCATTTCGTGGACAGGCCACGTCAAGATGATGGCCGCCGCCCAGCCCTTCCTCTCCGGAGCCATCTCCAAGACCGTCAACCTCCCCAACGACTGCTCCGTCCAGGACATCGCCGACGCCTACACCGAATCCTGGCGCCTCGGCCTCAAGGCGGTCGCCATCTACCGCGACGGCTCCAAGGGCACGCAGCCCCTCAACGTCTCCGCTCAAACGACGGACGAAAAGAAGGGCACCAAAATCCTCACCGCCGCCGAGCAAAGCAAATCTGCGGCCCCAAGCTTGGGTGACCCATCTTCGACGACGGCATCATCGTCGTCTAAGGTGGGCGCCACGGAATCCGACGCAGCCCTCGCAACTGCCGAAGCCGCCCACGCCGTCACCAAATCCCAGCTAGCCACCCTCGAAGCCCAGCTCGCCGCGATGCTCCACTCCTCCACCCAAAACGCCGACTCGCGCGAAGCCAGTGACAATCAAGCCGCCCAAGCCCCACCGCGCGCTGTGCGTCACCGTCTCCCCAACGAGCGCGCCTCGGTCACGCACAAGTTCTCGATCGCCGGCCACGAAGGCTACCTCACGGTCGGCCTCTACCCCAACGCCCAGCCCGGCGAAGTCTTCATCCGCATGGCAAAGGAGGGCTCGACGATCTCCGGCCTCATGGATTCCTTCGCAACGGCGATCAGCATGTGCCTCCAGCACGGCGTTCCGCTCAAGCTGCTCTGCGAAAAGTTCGCCCACACCCGTTTCGAGCCCTCCGGCTGGACCGGCAACCCGGACATCGGCTACGCCAAGTCCATCATGGACTACCTCTTCCGCTGGATGCAGCTCCGTTTCCTCAGCGGCCACCAGTTCGACCTCTTCGCCGGCCTCCACCCCTCGGCAACCGCGCCCGCCGCTGCCGCAGCGCCTTCTGGACCCTTGGCCCTGGACCCTGGCCCCTCGCCCCTCCCCGAACCCCACACCATGCTCGGCGACGCCTTCGAACACGCCGACCGCAACCCCCCGCAACAAGGCATCGCCCCCGACCTCCAGGCCTCCTCTGGCCTTGCGTCCTCTGGACCCTGGGCCCTGGACCCTGGCCCCTTAGCTTCGGTCGCAGACCGAAGCTTCGTCCACGCCTCCGACGCCATGAAGGGCCTCTACGACATGGGCGACGCCCCCAGCTGCAGCACCTGCGGAGCCATCATGGTCCGCAACGGCTCCTGCTACCGCTGCATGGAATGCGGCGGAACCAGCGGCTGCTCCTAGCCGGGGGCACACGCGCTTCGCACAAATACAAGGCCCGCCGTTCGGCGGGCCTTGAGTTTAGGATGATCGAATGCCTTCTCCGAACAAGCGAGATGCTCGCTACCTATCGCTGGTCATCAAACCTATAAGGGTTTGCGCCACCTACAAACCGAAGTTTGGTCAATCTGCGAATGGTCCAGGACTAGGTCTTGCCGAGTTTCAACTCCTGTATCAATCTGACGTCTTCTATTCATGGCTCGGTCTGGATAATCCGCTCATGTATGCGGCTCACAAGGCTGCCGGCGGGATCACCAGCGTGTACCGGCAGATCGGTATCGGTTGCGAGAGGTTATTTCAAAAGATCCTTCAAGATGAATTGAAATTATCCGCTACCGATGTAGCGTGGTCCTACGAGATAGCAGCCACCGAGTCGCAGAAAGCCAGAAAGCTCTCATTGGACGGGCGAATCAAATTTGATGACATTAAGGATGCTGCCGCCCGCGACAGAATCAGGGATTGGACTTTGGTCGCTGCCGAATCTCTGGGGGTTTCCAGCGCGGTTGCTACTTCGTTGGTAGGCGTTGTCTTCGAGGTGCGCCAAGGGTATAAGAGCAAGGATTCAAAACGTCAAAATGCGGACATTTCGAATGCAATCACGGCTTACACGAAGGGCTACCTGCCATGCGTACTTATTCTTTCAAATCAGATCGATTTCGATATTGTTAAGCGCTACCGCGAAAACAAGTGGGCGATCCTCACTGGAATAATCGGCAGCGAAGATATACATACGTCCACGTATGATTTTATACGACTAACAATAGGATATGATCTCGCTGGCTTTTTCCAGAGAAATTCGCGAAGTATCAAAAACGAGTTGAATATAGTTCTTGAAAGGCTGCTCGAAGCCAACCCCTAACCCCGCCAGGTTGCCGACACGCAAAACTCAAAGAGTTCTTTCTTGGAATTCCGTTTTCTAAGCGACTTAATGGAAATATTTTCGAAGCCAACCATCTTCATCATTTCGGAGTACAGCACCTCCACCGGTAGAAGCGTTCCGTAGAAGGTAGAGTTGCCGACGACATAATGTACGCGAGCGTTGTGATTCAATACCGACGTGAGACTCAAGAAATGCGCGTATGTATCGAAGAAATATTTCGACACATACCGACTCAAGAGGCCCCCATTGGGATTTGCGGGAAGTGCGATCTTCTGAACGATCGACTGGAGGCTCGAAGAGCGATAAAGATCATTATCCGGTAGCCAGGACTTCAACCGGCTTGTTGCGGCGCCCCAGGTGCCCCCTATGGCTTCCCAATCGAGATCGGAAGCTTCTTTCGCGTCGCTGAGAAAATCCAGCCAATACATGTAAGGTCGCAGTTCCCTAATATAGGACATGCGGTTCGGATAGGGTGGAGACGTTATTACTAAATCGATTTTCTCTTTTACTAAAGCTCCGACAACTCGAGCGTCTCCTCGTACTACAACACTTCGCGCAATAGGATTTATGTCCGCGCCGGCAAAAACTTTTGCGCTCGCGTCGAGAAACGCCGAGGCGAAAACATCAACCTTATCTGAAAAAGGCAGGCGCGCCTCCGTAGGCGTCTTGAACGACATGGACTGATGATTGAACGCAGCGTTGGACAGGAAGATCAATGTTCGGCAGAAGGCTATCTTGACGAGATTTTCAGCTTTCCGTCTAAAATAGTTGTTTCCGAAATCGGAAAAAGTAGCCTTAATCCCAAGAAGAAAAAGTAGTTCTTTTCGGTCCCACCAACGCTCTATATTGAAGATGGGCGGTGCCTCCGCAATATCGTGGCCATGCTCATATACGTGCTGAATAGCCCTATCGATCAAGCCCTGCGCTTGACGTATATCATCCTGGTCGTAATCGTCCAGCTTAGCGGTTGCATACCAAACCAAAAAAGGATTGATCTCAGTGGTATAAGCCGGATGTCCAAATGAGGCTGCGACTAACGGAGTTGTACCCGTTCCACAGAATGGATCCAGAACGGCCGCTCCCATTTGAGCGTTCTCTAAAAGCTCTTCCACGATCTTGACGGAATACGCAGGCGTCAATCGCAACCATCCGTGGCGTCCCAAATCGCGATTGTGACTATGCGTGTAGTCGGCGCGTTGCCGCAACGGCGCTTCGAGCAGAGAGGAAACTGTCATTATCGTCAGTATATTGCCGGAGGCTCAAATCTCCCGTCTTAGATGTGGATATCGCGCGAAAGACTACCATTTTGGCTCGAACGGCGGGTGGCCCACCCACAACCACCGGGGTAGCCCATTCATGCGCGTTTTTGTTCTTTGCGCATGAGTGGGGAACCTCAACCGCCCGCACAGCCTCTCTCAACACCACCTCTACGTCCGGGTGCGACCCGGCTTTCGCCCCACCCCAACCCCAGCGTTACAATCCCACCATGGCCATCACGCTCGATCCCGCCCTTGAAGACCGCATCCAGCGCCAGCTCGATCGCGGAGCTTTCCGCGAGCCGGCCGAACTTCTCTCCCACGCCCTCGATCTCGTTGAAGCGGAGGACGACTGGCTCTTCCGCAACCGCGAGGCCATCAACGTCGCGCTCGATCAAAGCTTCGCCGCGAAGGAACGAGGCGAAAGCTACTCCCCGGAAGAGTCGGAAGCCATGCTCTCCGAGCGTCGCGCGGCACGCTCGCGCCACGCGGCGTGACCTATCGCTTACTCGCCCAGCCATCGATGATCTTGATCACATCGATTCCTGGGTCATTTCGAATTTCGGTCGAGCGGCAGCAATCAAAGCGGGCCGCGAGTTATCGGCCACCTTCGCACGGCTCGCACAGTTCCAGCAGATGGGCATTCAACGCCCCGAAGTGACATCGCTTCCCGTGCGGTTCTTTTCCTCGGGCCTGAACTGGATCGTGTACGAGCCCGGAAACCCACTTCTCATCCACCGCGTCTTCCCAGCCCGAATGGATATCCGCGACCTCAACTTCTAGGCCCATCTACAGGCTCCCCCGCCTGCGAAAACCGCGGGTGCTCCACTCACCACAACCGCCGGGGTGCCCCATTCATGCGCGTTCTTGTTCTTTGCGCATGAGTGGGGAACCTCAACCGCACGCACAGCCTCTGTCAACACCACCTCCACGTCAGGGTGCGACCCGTCCTTGCCCCACCCAATCCTCGGCGGTAAACTCAGCTCATGAGCCTCGTCCTCGACGCCGCCACCGAAGACCGCATCCAGCGCCAGCTCGAACGCGGCCCCTATCTCGCGCCCGCCGAGCTCATCAACCGCGCCCTCGACCTCCTCGAAGCCGACGATTGGCTCTTCCAGAACCGCGATGCCATCAACGCCGACCTTGACGAAAGCTCCGCTCAGGCTGCGCGTGGTGAAGGTTACTCGCCGGAGGAAGCCATGGCGCTTCTCGCCGCAAGACGCGCAGCGCGCGCTGCATGACCACCCGAATCCTTCCGGCAGCCTTCAAAGACCTAGGCGAGATCGACGATTGGTCCTTGAAAACGTTGGTTCGTCATTCGCGGATGAAACCAAAGCCGACTTGCTAAGAGCGTTTAGCCTGTTTTCACACTTTCCCAGCATCGGCGCGGTTCGCCCGGAAGTGACGAAGAAGCCTTTCGCTTCTTTCTCTTGAAACCCGACTGGATCGTCTACCAACCAGCGACACCAACGTTGATCCACCGCGTCCACCACTCGGCCCGCGACCTCCGCCGCCTCGACAAGCAATTGAACGCCAGAGTGCCTGAAGTTGACAGTGTACCCATGCCCCAGATTCCGGACGACGAAGCCTCCACCAGCAACGCCGACCACCACCTCCATCGACAGCTTGGCCTCCGCGACCTGGTGCTGTCGCAAGTCCTCACCGTCGTCGGCGCAACCATGGCCGGCGCCAAGGCCACTGGGGTGTTCTTTCCCAGCGGTCTCAACGGCACCTTCGTATAGAACTCCTGCAACGAACCGAAGCGGCGCATCGTTCCCACGATGCGCCGCTTTGTGCTCTGCTCCCGCGCTCGCCACGACCGCCGGGGTGGCCATCCATGCGCGCACTTCGCGCGCCCCTTCGAGACACCGACGGCGGCATGGTCTTCGAGCCGCTACTTCGCAGGACTCCGCGCAACAACCGCGCACACCGGTCCGCCATGCACACCCTTGTTGCAGTTCTCCAGCGCATGCTGGTCGGCCAACCCCTGCGTAAACTGCCCCACAGCGTATCCCCACACCCCGGCGCTGTTCATCGCGAAGGCCTTGTGCGGCCCCAGGACCAGGAAGTTCTTAAAAGCATCGATTCCGCGGTTATGCAGCGCCGCTGGCGGATCGACATTCGGGGGCCTCGGCCCAGGCAGCGGCGGATCGACCGGCAGAAGTTCATGCGCTCGCAGAAACGTGTCCACGGTCCCGGACCACGCGGCAACGTGGCTGTAAAGATGGTGCCCATCCTCGCCGTCCGGCGGCGCGAGCACAAACTCATCCACGCCCCCCGCACCTTCAAACGCCGCCTGAAACTTCCGCGCAAACTGCGGCGGAAACCATTTGTCGTTCTCCGAGTAGATCCAAAGCATTGGGGTGCGCGCATGCTTTCCGAAACTCTTGTATGCACTGAGCAGCCCACCCTGATCGCACAGATCGCCCTTGCCGTTGCCGCCGCGCCCACCGGCAAAATCGATGGCGGCCTTCAGTCCCTTGGGTGGCCTGGCCGCCAGTGCTGCCTGCGTAAATCCGCCGGTAGAAACACCCGCGCTGATGACGGTCGCAGTGTCCACTTCCGGCATGTGTTTTTCGGCGTAGTTGACCGCGGCGCGAAGGTCGTCGGCAGCCGCTTCCCCTGCCTCCTCGAAACTCCCGCCCACACGACACCCACCGTGCGTGCCATCCTGCATTCCACCGGAGGTCCCATACCCGCGCCGAATAATCACCAGCGCCACATACCCGCGCTGCGCAAACCAGATCGCCTGCGCGAGCTGCGCCCAGGGCGTCATCTGCATCCGTTCTTCGGGCTTGTCGGAGGTGCCGTGCGTCAGCAGCGCCAGCGGATGTTTGCCCGGCGTGCTGACGTAAACTTCCAGCACATCGAGCCCGTTCGGAAAACTGTCGGGCACATCCATCCGAAACTCGCGCTCCACGTAGCCCGCGGAGCTCGCATGCGGCGCGTCCTGCGCACGCAGCGCCGCCGTGCAAACAAGCAGCACGGCGGCGGCGATCGTTCGTCTTTTCATCGTCGTGTTACTTTATCGCAGGCGGAGGATAGTACGGCAATTTGCCCTGCTCGTCGGTCGCGCGCTTCACCGCAATGTCCGCGAACAGCAGCGAAGGCACAATCGTCGTTTCCGGTATCGGCGCAATCGTCTGGCTGACGTAGGGATCGTCTCCCGCAGCAACAATCTCACTGCGCAGACTCCGCTGATCAAGCTCGTCGAACACCGCGCCGCGCACCAGCGTCCGCTTGCCGTCCGCGCTCACGCGATACAGCAGCCGCGGCGCGAGTTCTCCGCCCAACGTCTCGACTTCGTACACGTCGCGCCCCTGTTCCTTCGCCATCGCCAGCAGCTTCGCCTGCATCGCCGCCGCCGGCACCGGCGCGCTCGACCGCACCACCAGCACACCCGCATGGGAGTGCGGCGCCTGCCCGGGAGCGGCGCGGCCGTGGCCATTCGACGTTGGGAAATCCTTCACCGGCTCGCGGCCCACGAGGTAGTTTTCGAGTTCGCCTTTATCGACAATCGTCACCTTCTGCGCGGGCACGCCCTCATCGTCGACCGCAAACGACCCAAGCAGCGTCTGGCCGTCAAACGTGCGCATCGAAGGATCGTCGACAACATTCAAAAACTCCGGCAGAACGCGGCTGTGGTAACTCGATTGGAACGCTCCCTGGGTGCGGGCGGTCGTCCCAATCTCCGGACGGTCGGCTTCAACGTTCGGCACAAACAGGCGGTTGAGCACGTCCGCCGCGGCGTCGCCGGAGAACAACACCGGCCCATGGTAATCCTCCGCATCGACCACCGGAGCGTGGCGCAGTTCATCGAAACTCCTCAGGTTGGTGATCGTCCGCTCGCGAAATTTGGGCCAGTCTTCAAGCCCCGCGGCGGTCGCGGCCGTTGTCCCATTTTCGCGCCCCAGCTGCATGCCGTCGGCGGCCTGCCCGCCAACGCTGATGGTCGCGGTATAGCCCGCATACCCATGCCGCAACACTGCGCCGTCGGTGTTCACGGTATAACGGTTGATCGCCAGACCACGCAGGTTCGCCGTCGAATACTGCACGTCCGCCGCGAAGCTCTTCACCTCGGGCGCCGTCGCATACAGGCCGCTGGCTTCGACCAGCCGCCGCTTCCACTCGGCGCGATCGATGTCCAGCTTCTCCAGCGGCTCGATGTGCGTCACCGCTTTGGCCGGCGTGAAGTCGTCCGCGGTGGGCGGAGTCTGAAAGTGCTTCAGCGTCGCCTGCTTGGTCGCATACGCCCGCAGAGCATTCTTGTAGGCCTCATCGGTCGCGGTCCACAGCGCAAACTTCAGCGCATCCGCATCGTTGTCGTCGGGGGCGAGCTCCAGCGAACCGTCGCCGCGCGCCGAGCTCGAATCGGTCGCATAGTCTCCAATGCGCACGGTCACGCGCACCACGCGCTGATGGCTCTGCGCCTCGCGCGTCAGCGCCCCATAGTTCGCCAGCGCCTCATAGCTCTGCAAATCTTCCAGCCGATACTCCATGAAGTACGGCCGCTGCATGCCGGGCAGAATCAGCAACTCTTTCTCGCGCGCCAGCTCCTGCTGCATCGCAATCAACAGCGGATCGTTGTCCGCAACAGCCGCATCCACCACAACCGCAGTGGGTGCCCTATGTCCCGCGTTTGGGACATGGGTTTTCGCCGAGCCAACTCCGCAAACGGAAGCCAGAACAAAAGCCGCAACGCCCAATTTTAAAGCAGGGAACTCGTTCATTACCGCCCACCCTTCGTCACTGCCACACTCACGCCAGCCACCTTCACCGGCGGAGGCGGCACGATCGGCGGCCGCGCCGTTCCCTGCGACTGCCGCTGCGTTTCAATCTCGCTGACCAGCATCGCCGGAGCCACCGCGCTCACCGGAATCTGTCCCGACTCCGCGCCACAGATGCCATTGAAAATCTCCTGACGATCGCCCGTCGCAATGATCCGATTCAGCGCGGCCTGCGGCGTTCCCACAATCGAAACCCCGCGCACCAGCTCATCCGGCCGGCCATCCACATACACGCGATACACCACCAGCGGGATCACCTGGAAAGCCTGCGGCGACCGCCGCGTCGTCACCGCAAAGCCCGACGAAATGTCCTCGAAGTACAGCCCGTACGCCTTGCCCGCCTTCTTCGCTTCGGCCTTCAACATCTCGCGCAGTTCGGCGTCGCTGACAGTCTTGGTGGACGTGACGATCAAATTTCCCTGCCGCCCGGTCGGCATCTTCCCCGTCTCCGCGCGCCCATGTCCGTTCGACTGCGCGAAACTCGCGACCGGCTCCCGCGACATAAGGAACGTCTTCAGCACGCCATCCTGCACCAGGTCGACGCGCCGCGCCGGCTGGCCCTCATCGTCGAACGCATAGTGACCGCTCAGCGACTCGCCATGAAACTCCCGCAGCGTCGGATCGTCCGCGACCGACAGAAACGTCGGCAGGATCGGCTTATTCAGCAGCTTGGTAAACGTCTGGCCCTCTTCATCGCCGCGCTGCCGCTGGCCTTCCAGCCGATGGCCGAGCACTTCGTGAAAGAACACCGCCGCCGCGCGGCCCGAAAGGATCGCCGGCCCGTTATACGGCTCCGTAATCGGCGCCGAGCGCAGATCGACGAGGTTCTTCGCCATCGCGACCGTCTTCTCCAGCACTGCTTTCTGGTCGGGCAAATTCCCCAGCGCGTCGGCCTCAAACGTCTCCACGCGGAACAGGTCCATGCCGTCGGCAGCCCGCGTCCGCGCCACGATCACGAGTCGAGCAACGTGGCTCGGAGACTCCACCTTCGTGCCTTCGCTCGACACGAAATAGTCGGTTTCGTTCGAAGCCTCAAGGCCTACATTGTCGTAATAAATGTCGGGGTATTGCTTGAACACGCCGCTGATTTCACGCAGCCGCGCTTCCCACGCCGGGCGCGCAATCTCGAGCTTCGGGGCTTCCGGAAGCATCGCTGTCTCCGGCTTTTCCGCAGAGAAGTCCGCTGAAACATCTTCTTCCTTCGCCCGCACCTGCTGCTCGGTCTTCACCTTCAGCAGCGCGTCGAGCGCCTTGCCATATCCGCGATTGGTCGCGTACCACAGCGTCCGCGCAATCGCGGCGCGATCGTCGGTCAGGGGCAGCGGCAGCGTCGTCAGCGCGCTGGTGCGATGGTCACCGTGCGTGTTGTCGAGCGTCGGAGAACCGAGCCGCACCTGCACATCCGCAATGCGCTGATGACTGCCGGTGGAGTTGGTGATCGCGCCATATTGCGCGGAAATATTCACGTTCTCGTTGTCCGCAACCGAGTAGCTGAGAAAGTACGGCTTGGGCTGAGGCTGTGCCGGCTGCTTCGTCTTCGCATCGACGCCGGACGCACTGCTGCCGAGGTCGGCCATGGCGCGCGTCATTTCCGCATCCATCGTCTGTAGCAGAACGCCGTCAGTTTTCGCATCCGCCGCCGGCGCGATCTTCTTCGGATCGGAAGCCGCACCTGCCTGCATCGCGCACACCACTGCACCAAGGACCGCGCCCACAATGGCCGCCCGCCTGCTCCAACTCACTTGCTTCGTCATGTTTACTTGAACCCGTCTCCGCGCCGGACGACTCGTTCCGTCGCGCGGTTTCCGCCAACTTCAAGTGTATCCAATCCCGGCCTCGCCGTTTTGACCTTGCCAGCGCGGCCCGGCCTCCTGCAAACTGGTCAACACTCCGGAGAACCCAGCCATGCGCTTCCGCAACATCGCTCTGCTGCTCTGCCTGCTCGCGCCGCTTTCTCTGACCAGCGCCGCCCGCGCCTCCGAAACCCCCACCGAGCATGCCGCCAACGTCGCCGCCGCCCAGGAAATGGCCGCCGCCCCGCCGCACGGCAACCTCCCCGACTACTCGCTGCCGCCCGACCAACTTGCCAAGGCCCAGCACATTTCCGCCGTCCGCGTAAACATGCACTTCGGAAACGTCATCTGGGGCATCCTGCAACTGGTGCTCCTGCTGTGGCTTGGAGTTATCGCCTGGATGCGCGATACCGCCGTCCGTCTCACGCGCAACCGCTGGGGCCAGGGTTTCATCTTTTTCCTGCTCTATCTCATCGCCGGATTCATTCTCGATCTGCCGCTGAACCTCTATCAGCACAGCCTGTCCTTGCAGTACGGTCTCTCCGTGCAGGGCTGGGGAAGCTGGTTCGGCGACCAGGCCAAGAGTTTCGCTATCGCCTGGATCATCGGTGGGCTGCTGGTCATGCTGCTCTTTTGGGTCATCCGCAAATTCCCGCGCCGCTGGTGGCTCATCTTCTGGGCCATCTCCATCCCCATCGTTCTTGCCGGAATCTTCGCCACGCCCTACGTCATCGATCCGCTCTTCAATCACTTCGAGCCATTGCAGAAGACCAACCCCGCGCTCGTCGAACAGCTCGAAAAGGTCGTCGCCCGCGGCAACATGAACATCCCGCCGGACCGCATGTTCCTGATGAAGGCCAGCGACAAAGTCACCACCATGAACGCCTACGTCACCGGCTTCGGCGCGTCCAAGCGCGTCGTTGTCTGGGACACGTCGCTCCAGAAGGGCACGCCCGACGAAATCCTCTTCATCTTCGGCCACGAGTCCGGCCACTACGTCCTCAACCACATCCCCATCGGCATCTTCTTCACCGAACTGACTTTGCTGGTCCTCTTTTACCTCGGCTACCGGTTCGTCCACTGGGCGATCGGCCGTTTCGGCGCGCGGTGGCGTATTCGTTCGCAGAATGACTGGGGCGCTCTCGCCGTCCTGCTCCTTGCTTTCGCCATCTTCAGCGCGGTCCTCGAACCGGTGCAAAACACCTTCAGCCGTTGGGAGGAGCATGCTGCCGACGTCTATGGGCAGGAAGCGGTCCACGGCATCGTCGCCGATCCTCAGCAAGCCGCCAAGGGCGCCTTCGACGTCCTCGGAGCGAACTCCCTCGACGAGCCCAACACGCCTCTGTTCATCGAGTTCTGGACCGACGGCCACCCCTCCACCGGCCGCCGCGCCGCCTTCGCGGCCCACTACGACCCGTGGGCCCCCGACGCCGCACCGAAGTATTTTCCGAAACAGTAAGATTGGATTCTGACGCGGAGAATACCTTAAAGGCATCGCGAAGCCGCGTGAAGGCATACCTTAGCGTGCGTTAGCGCCGCCCTGGCACGTTCTCCGCGTCAGATCTCCGCCTCCGCCGGACTCCGGAAAGGGTGGGTACCGCGCAGCAACCCATTGCGAAACTTGGCTCCCTTCGCGCACTTTGCGTTAAAGCTTTCCTACCCCGCCGCACATACCCCGCACAGCCCGCGTCTTATCATGGAGCCATGAGCACCGACTGCATCTTCTGCAAAATCGTCGACGGTACGATCCCCGCCAAGCGCGTCTACGAAGATGATGAGACCCTCGCCTTCGCCGACCTGAATCCGCAGGCTCCTACGCATCTGCTCGTTATTCCGAAACAACACCTGACATCGCTGGCCCACGCGACCCCGGAGCATCGGGAACTCCTCGGCCACCTGCTCTCCGCCGCCGCCGAGGTTGCACGGCAGCAGGGACTCGACAACGGCTACCGGATCGTGATCAACACCGGCGCCGATGGCGGCCAGACGGTGTCGCACCTGCATTTGCACGTCCTCGGCAACCGCGCGATGCGCTGGCCGCCGGGGTAACAAAGGTTTCTCTTTCGATTGTTGGACTTGCGTGACTCGGCGGCGAGTGCTATGCCGCAGTTATGATGTATTTTTCTTTGAGGTTCGTGGCGTAGAGTGGCGTTTTTGCGCCAATGGATGTCTTTACGTGCCACTTCGTGGCTTTTTGTGACGATTTTGCGCGAAAATGCGGTTTTGTCGCGATTCGTAGAACCGCAGGCTTCCGAGTGAAGGCCCACGGCTGAAGCCGGATTGTGGGTGCTCGATGTACCGCGGCCTAAAGGCCGCTGCTACTCCAAAAGCAAAGGCGCCCGGCTTTGAAAAGCAAAAGGGGATCTGCTCAAAAAGGCCAAGGCGGCCTGCTCCGAAAGGCAAAGGCTGATGGGCGGTTCGAGTGGAACCATTTCGGTTAACGGTGGTGAACCATGGGAGTCAACACCTGGTTCAAGTTGCACTTGAAGTGTTACTCCAGCGTCAAGAAGCGACGTAACCAAGCTCCCATCAAGTGATTGCGAAAAGAACGTTTCTGGGGCATCCTTTTGCGTTTGGTGAGTGGATTGGGGATGAGCGCGGCTATGTTGTCGCGGGGGCGGCGAGTGCCCTCGATTAAGATTCTGGAGACGAAGGTCGCGCCGGTCGCGCGGAAGGAACTGCCAAAGCAGTCGTAGACATGCCAGCGAAATAGCTTCGTCCGAGCGCGGCATCGGAGTACCATCAAGCCACGGAGGTGAAGTATGACGACCGCGACCCTCGTTCCCCTTAGCGAGTACCTCAGCACGACTTACCGACCTGACCGCGACTTCCTCGAAGGTGAGCTTTTGGAGAGGAACATGGGAGAGCTTCCGCACGGCCGTTTGCAACTGATTATCGGAAACATATTCGAAAATCGGCGCAAACATTGGAACACCCGCACATCCACCGAACTGCGCGTCCAGGTGCGGCCCGAGCGCTTCCGCATTCCCGACATTACCGTGCAGAGGCGTAGCGACCCCCAGGATCTTATTGTCCGCATCCCGCCTCTGCTTTGCATCGAGATATTTTCGAGCGCCGACACGATGCGCGAGATCCAAAAGCGCGTGAACGATTATGCGGCCATGGGTGTCGAAAATATCTGGGCCGTCGATCCCTGGAAGCGCCTCGGCTACTACGCCTCAACCAGCGGCTTTCAGCAACCTGAGGACGGTGTCCTGCGGGTTGACGGCACGCCCATCGCTGTCGGCCTCGCTGAGGTTTTTGCGGAACTCGATGAAGCGTAGGCTGCCTCGAACTTAGCTAAGCCTACCGCCCAGCGGATCGCAGTAACTCTGATGGCACTGTATCCAGTGCATTCGCGATGGCATCGAGAGTCTTTAGGCACCAATCCCTCTCACCCCGTTCCAAATCGCAAATCATTGTCTTATTGATGCCCGAGTGCTCGGCAAGGTCAATCTGCCGCCAGCCGCGCCTCTTCCGCAGTTCCTTGACCACCAGTCCAAGTTTTTTGCGAACAGCACTTGCCATCTCTCCAGCATTGCGCTATTGTCGGAACCACAACTCGCACATATGCGAACTAAGGCTTGTCCCGTGCGAAAACTCTTGCAGTGTGAAACTGCCACCTTTGTAAAAGGAGACTTTGCAATGAAACTACGCGCACTTGGCCTTAGCGCAGTCTTTGCTCTAAGCGTTGCCGCCGTCAAACCTGTCCTTGCCGACACCACCGTTTATCAGCAGTCCCCCAACCAATCCAATGCTTTCTTCGCCGATCAGACCCAGCAACTCTACGATAACTTCACGCTGTCTTCCACGGCGACCGTGAATGGCGTGACCTGGTATGGTGCTTTTAACGCCCACGAGACCTCAGCCTTCACTATTGACTTTTATTCCGATAGCGGTGGCGCCCCCGGCGCGTTGATCGGTTCGGATGTTACCCCATCCAGTGGGGCGGCGACTGGCGGTCTTCTCTTCGGTCTTCCGGAGGAAGTGTACAGCGACAGCCTGACTCCCCTCACGTTCGTAGCAGGCCAGCAATACTGGATTGAGATTTCAGCCGACACGATCGCAAGCTGGATATGGGAGGCATCAAGCGGCGGCGACAATTCCTTCGATTTTAATGGCGGGGGCGGTATTGAACCTGACCCCGGCAGAGGTGATCTGGCTTTCACGCTGACCGGCAGCGGCAGCGTCGCCGCGACACCCGAACCATCCAGCTTCGCGCTGCTGGGCACCGGTTTGCTGGGGGCGGTTGGGTTTGCGCGGCGTAAATTCTGGAGAGCCTGATTGAAGGCGCGGGTTGGGAAGAGGACGTCCTGCGGGGCGTCCTTTTTGCTTTCCAGGACGCGGGCGTCCCCGCGGAAATGGCGTATCTTCAAAAGAACGGAGGTCTCTCGCGATGGCGTCTACGGCAACGCTTGTCTCTCTCGACGAGTACCTGCACACCACATACCGGCCCGACCGCGATTATCTGGAAGGCGAGCTCCTGGAGAGAAACATGGGCGAACAGTCGCATGCGCGCGTGCAATTGATCATTGCGAAGGTATTTGACATGCATCGCAAGTCCTGGGGTGTGCGCGTCTCCGTGGAGTTGCGCGTGCAGGTGCGCGAGGAACGTTTCCGTATTCCCGACGTGTGCGTCCTTCGACAGGCCGACGCCTTCGAAGAGATTGTGCGCAAGGCCCCTCTTCTTTGTATCGAAGTGCTTTCTTCCGGCGATACCGTGCGCTCCGTGCAGGAGCGGGCGAACGACTATGCGGCCATGGGCGTTGAACACATATGGATACTCGACCCGTGGATAAGGGTCGGCTACTACGCCTCCGCGCGCGGCTTCCTGCAACCCGAAGACGGCGTCCTGCGCATCGACGGAACTGCGATTGCCGTCTCGCTTGCCGAAGTCTTTGCCGAGTTGGACGAAGACTAAACTACAACCGGCAGATCAACAGCTCGCGTTCGTAGATCATCTCCGGCGGCAGGTGGTCATGCAGCGCGAGGAACAGCTTCTCGTGGTCCATGACTTCATTCTTCCATTGGGCGCGGTCGACGGTTTGGAGGTCGGCGAACCTCTCGCGGGGCATGTCGAGGCCTTCCCAGTTCATGTCCTCGTAGTGCGGGGTCCAGCCGATGGGAGTTTCCTTGCCCTGCGCGCGGCCGCGGACACGGTCGACGACCCACATGAGCACACGCATGTTTTCGCTGTAGCCGGGCCAGAGGAACTTGCCGTCGGCGTCCTTGCGGAACCAGTTGACGTGGAAGACGCGGGGGGTGACGGAGAGTTCGCGCTGCATCTTGAGCCAGTGCCGGAAGTAGTCGCCCATGTGATAGCCGCAGAAGGGAAGCATGGCCATGGGGTCGCGGCGGACGTGGCCCACGGCTCCCCCGGCGGCGGCGGTGGTTTCAGAGCCCATGGTTGCGCCCATGTAGACGCCCGCCGACCAGTTGAAAGCCTGGAAGACGAGCGGCATGGTGGTGGGGCGGCGGCCTCCGAAGAGGAAGGCGGAGATGGGGACGCCAGTGGGCGACTCCCAGCCTTCGAGGTCGATGGAGGGGCACTGCACGGCGGGGGCGGTGAAGCGGCCGTTGGGGTGGGAGGCGGGTTTGCCGGTGATCTTGGCGATTTCGGGGGTCCAGATATCGCCGCGCCAGTCGAGGCACTGCGGCGGCGGGGTGTCGGTCATGCCCTCCCACCAGACGCCGCCTTCCGGCGTGAGCGCGACGTTGGTGAAGATAGTGTTGCGGGAGAGCGTTGCCATGGCGTTGGGGTTGGTTTTGGCGGAGGTGCCGGGGGCCACGCCGAAAAAGCCGGCCTCGGGATTGATAGCGCGTAATTGCCCGGTGGCGTCTGGCTTGATCCAGGCAATGTCGTCGCCGACGGTCCAGACCTTCCACCCGTCGAAGGCGGGGGGAGGGATGAGCATCGCGAAGTTGGTCTTCCCGCAGGCGCTGGGGAAGGCGGCGGCGACGTAGGTCTTTTCGCCTTCAGGCGATTCCACGCCGACGATGAGCATGTGCTCGGCCATCCAGCCTTCGTCGCGGGCGATGTTGGAGGCGATGCGGAGGGCGAAGCACTTCTTTCCCAGGAGTGCGTTACCGCCGTAGCCGGAGCCGTAGCTCCAGATTTCGCGGGTTTCGGGGAAGTGGACGATGTATTTGGTGTCGTTTTGCGGCCACGGAACGTCGGCCTGGCCGGGCTGGAGGGGGGCTCCGACCGAATGCATGCAGGGGACGACCCGCTTGATGTCTTTATCGATTTCGGCGAAGACTTTGGCGCCTATGCGCGCCATGATGCGCATGTTGACGACGGCGTACGCGGAATCGGTGAGCTGCACGCCAATCTGCGACATAGGAGAGCCAATGGGGCCCATGGAGAAGGGCATGACGTACATCGTCCGGCCACGCATAGAGCCGCGGAAAAGGCCCTTGAGCTTTTTGCGCATGACGTAAGGGTCTTCCCAGTTGTTGGTGGGGCCGGCGTTGTCGCGGGAGAGGGAGCAGATGAAGGTGCGGTCTTCGACGCGGGCGACATCGTTGGGAGAGGAGCGCGCGTAGTAGCAGCCGGGCCAGAGGTCTTGACTGAGGCGGGTGAAGGTGCCGGCGTCGACCAGCTTCTGGCAGAGGTATTCGTTCTCTTCGTCGGAGCCGTCAATCCAGTGGATGGAGTCGGGCTGGGTGAGCTCGGCCATCTTTTCTACCCAGCGGATGAGGTGCTTGTTGGTGGTGAGAACCTGGGTCGATCCTGCGTGGATTTTTGCCGGTGAAGCCATTCGTGCCTCCGGTCCTTTTTGAGAGGACTGTAAAAACACTAGAGCAGCGGAGGTATGGTTGTCCTTGGGTCCGGGGTAAAAATTTCTTAAGAATTTCAAAAAGTGAGCGGTTATCGGAGCGGCAAACACGGTTTTCGCGTCTATGGATGGATCTGTGCTGGCGGTTATCGGCAAGACCGCGTGATGCGCGACGCCGCGCGTGGCTAGCTCGCGCAAACATTTTATGTATATAATTTTCACAACTCCCGGCGGGCGCCAACCCACCGGAAGCTGCTGTATCTCTCTACCTGAAAAGGTAGAGAATTGCTGCTATCCACCGCATGGGCAGATGGACAGCAAGGTTGAAGTTCATGCGTAGGTGCATGGCTTCTTCCTCCTTTCAACGAGAGATAACGGCCCTGTTCACGCAGGGCCGTGTTGCTTTTGGCAACCTCGGTTTTGCCCATGCAGACCAATCGCTATCTTTGGCGCCTCATCGAAAGAGCATCGCCATTGTCCCACGCGGCGGTTCTGTTGAGATTCTCCGTCAGCGTCGGCCAGATATTCGACAGCCCGATGGACGTGCTGCTGGACACTCATCCGGCGCCAGAATATCGACATCTACGACATTCCCATGGGTCTAATTGCCGGGCAGTTCCTGGAGTACTGCCGGCGCGATCGGTCTCCAACCCAGAAGAGTCTGAACCTTCGGTTGTGTCTCCCGCATCGTAAAGAGGGAGACTTTCAGGAGCGAACGACATGGCGCAGGCGAATAGCGCGGGAAGACGGCCGAGGGTCGTCGTTGTAGGGGCGGGGTTCGGCGGGATCAATGCCGCGATGGAGCTGGGGAAACTGCCGGTCGATGTGACCGTGGTGGATAAGAAGAACCACCATACGTTTCAGCCGCTGTTGTACCAGGTGGCGCTGGCGGTGCTGTCGCCGGGGGAGATTGCGCAGCCGATACGGTCGATCCTGCGGAACAACAAGAACACTGAAGTGGTGATGGATGAGGTGATGGGCTTCGATACCGACGGGCGGCGGGTGTTTTTGAAGAGCGGCGCGGAGTTGATGTACGACTACCTGATTGTGGCGACGGGGTCGACGCACAGCTACTTTGGGCGAGACGACTGGGCGAAGCTGGCACCGGGGTTGAAGACGCTGGAGGATGCGACGGAGATTCGGCGGCGGGTGCTGCTGGCGTTTGAGCTGGCGGAACGGCAGATGCTGGAGACAGGAGAGCATCCGGAGTTGAACTTCGTGATTGTGGGCGGCGGACCGACCGGCGTGGAGCTTGCCGGGGCGATTTCGGACATTGCGAAGCTATATATGCGGCGGGATTTTCGGCACATCAATCCGGCGATGGCGCAGGTGCTGATACTGGAAGGGTCGCCGCACATTCTGGGGGCGTATCCCGAGGATCTGCAGCGCAAGGCCGTGGAGCAGTTGAATGCGCTGGGGGTGACGACACGGACGAATGCGCATGTGTCGGACATCCAGCCGGGTTATGTGATGGTGGGCGAGGAGCGGGTCGAGAGCGTTTGTACGCTGTGGGCGGCGGGGGTGCAGGCTTCTCCGCTGGCGAAGCTGCTGGGGCCGTCGCTTGGCTGCACGCTGGACCGGCGCGGGTGCATGTTGGTGGACGATCATTTGAATCCGGCGGGACATCCGGAGGTCTTCGTCATCGGGGACATGGCCCACTTCGAGCAGGACGGGGGACAGGTCCCGGGAGTGGCGCAGCCGGCGATGCAGATGGGAGTTTATGCGGCGAAGCGGATTGGGTTGCTGGTCGAGGGAAGGGCGGGGAAGCAGAAGGCGTTCCACTACTTCGACAAGGGCGACATGGCGACCATCGGCCGCAAGGCGGCGGTAGCGCGGATTGCGTGGCCTTTCCACGCGCACTGGAGCGGCTTCATGGCCTGGGCGACGTGGCTGGTGGTGCATATTTTCTTTTTGATTGGGTTCCGCAACAGGCTTTCGGTGTTTCGGCAGTGGGCTTATACGTACCTGACGTTTCAGGACGGTGTACGCTTGATTATCGGCTCGCAGGACTTGCCCGGGTGGAGCGCGCTGACTGACGCGGATGCTCCGGCTGCGGCGCCTGTTGCCGAACCTCACGCCGCGAGTACGGTTTGAGGGCCGCTTTGAAAGCGTTCCGCGATGCAAGCTGAACTACGTCCGCCATCCGACACAACAGAGACTTTCGACTTGGCGCGCCTGCGTTTTGCCGACGCGGTGACACTGGGACAGCAGTTGCGGCGGTGCAATGAGCGAAGCAGCCGGGAGGACCACGCGGCCCAGTGTGTTGTCGAGTACCTCTACGACGCACTGAGCGGTCCGGCAACGAACTCGCCAAACTGCGCGCTGATGCGGTGTTTCCAGACGCATCCGTATGCCGATTTGCCGGCTGAGCTGCAGGCGGCGGCGCGGCGGTTGCTGGATGGCGGCGCGCCTGCGTCCGGCTTGCGTTGCCTGGCCCTGCTGGGGTCGCGGGGCGTCGAAGCACGATGGGACCAGCGCGAGACGTCGGTCAACCACCGTGCCATTCCGCTGCCCGGCATCGCCGCGGTGCAGGGGATGCCGATGGTTGTCCGGCTGCTGGAGCAGATGGGGCTGGAGGCCAGGGATATTGTCGGGCCGAAGACAAAGCTGCTGATGGATGCCTCGCACGATCGGGCTTTCGGCGTATTTTACGTAGAAACGGCGCCCGGCAGCGAACACCTCCCCAACCAGCAAACCTTCATCCAGCAATATGGCATTCGTAGCGTAGTGGGCATGGGAGGCATGCTGCCGAGCGGCGAGATTTTTGCCATCGTTTTGTTTGCGCGGGTGGTTATTTCGCCTGAGGTCGCGGCCTTGTTCCGCACGCTGGCGTTGAGCGTGAAGCTGGCGTTTCTCCCGTTCGCCCCCAACCAGGTTTTTTCCGCTCCGATGGAGGTCACGCCGGTTTGGGAACCCACGGCCCGGTTGCGCGCGGAAGTGGAGACGCTGCACCAACTGCTGCAGCTAAACGAAACGACCGCGGCGGAGGCGGCGAGCAGGGCCGAGCGCGCGGTCGAAGAAGAAAACCGCAGCGCGGAAGCGCGCGAGGAGCAGGCCCGGCTGGTGCGCGATTTGATCCGCGTCGGCGCGGATTCGGTGGTGGTGCTGGACCAGAATTATGTTGTTACGTTCATGAACCAGCGAGCGATGGACGAGCTTTCCGAAGGCCAGAGCCTGGTGGGGAAGCCGCTGCTGGAGGTATTTCCGGAGTTGGAAGCCACCAACTTCTGGACGCAGTACAAGCGCGTGATGGAAGACCGCGTGGCGGTTTCGTTCGAGGACTTCAGCGAGCAGAACGGGGCATGGTACAGCGTCAATGCGGCCCCGGTGGGGCGCGGGATTGCGTTCTTCTTTCGCGACGTGACGGAACGCCGGCGGCGCGACGCCGCGTTGCAGCGGACGGAGAAGCTGGCCGCCGTGGGGCGCATGGCGAGTTCGATTTCGCACGAGATCAACAATCCGCTGGAGAGCGTGACCAACCTGCTGTACCTGATCCAGCACGGCGACAGCGACCATGAAGACATGCGCACGTATGCGCAGTTGGCGGCGAGCGAGTTGTCGCGGGTATCGCATATTGTGACGCAGACATTGAAGTTTCATCGCCAGTCGACGCACGCGGCGCTGTGCCGGGGATCGGAGATTCTGGAGAGCGTGGTGGCGCTGTATCAGAGCCGGATCGTTACGCTGGGGACGACGATCCACCGGAAGTTCGTCGAGATGGACAACATGCTTTGTTTTGCGGGAGACATGCGGCAGGTGTTTGCGAATTTGATCGGCAACGCGCTGGATGCGACTGGGGAAAAGGGGCACATCTGGTTGCGGACGCGGCGTGCGCACAGTCCGCGGAACGGGCAGGCGGGCGTGCGGGTGACGGTTGCCGACAATGGGTGTGGGATGAGCGCGGCCACGCAGCGCAAGGTGTTTGAGGCGTTCTTTACGACCAAGGGAATGACCGGGACCGGGCTGGGATTGTGGGTGAGCGAAGAAATCGTGCGGACGCACCGCGGGACGATTCGGCTGAGGAGCAGGGACACCGAAGGCCGGAGCGGGACAGTGTTTGCGATCTTCTTTCCGGACTGATCGGCGAGGTGGTGGTGCCGGCGTAGTTGCGATACAGGACCGGCGGCGCTTCAGAAGCAGGTCTCTCCACTGCGCTGCGCTGCGGTCGAGATGACAAGTTGTGGCGAATGCATCCGGTCGAGATGACACATCCTGTGGAGGGGCCAAATAATGCAGGTAAAAAGCCAACCTGCGGTAGACAAGTTGCTTCTCACTTGCTTGCGGGGCGGCGTCGCACGTCGAACGCACTGCCTGCCGCCTGAAGGAGAAATTCCATGGCATTACGGGATGTATTAATCGACGAACTTCGGGACATGTACAGCGCGGAAAATCAGCTTGTAAAGGCCTTGCCGAAGTTGGCGAAGGGTGCGAAGGACTCAACGCTGAAGCAGCTTTTCAGCACACACCTGGAAGAAACCAAGGGCCACGTGGAGCGGTTGAAGCAGGTGTTTGCGGTCCTCGAAAAGAAGCCAACCGGGCAGCACTGCAACGGCATGGAAGGCGTGATCGAGGAAGGCAAGGACGCGCTGGAGAAGGATGAGGAAGGACCGTCGTTCGACTCCGGGTTGGTGGGCGCGGCGCTGCGGACGGAGCATTACGAAATCGCCGGGTATGAGGCATGTATCGCGATGTCGAGGACGCTTGGGCTGCGCGACGTTGTTGCGCTGCTGACGGCGAACCTGGGTGAGGAACTTGCGGCGGCGAAGAAGATTTCCGCGGCGGCGGTGCCGATTTTGAAGGCGAGCGCGCGTCAGCCGGAAGAGCCGAAGAAACCGAAGACGGGCAAGGAGAAGTACTCGGCGGAAAAGAGCAGAGAAGATGAGAAGAAGGCTGCGCCGGATTCGAAGAAGAGCAGGGGTAAGGGGACGGGGTCTGCGGTTGCTTCTTTGATCAGCCGAATGAGCGGACAGTGACGAAGTTGTAGTTGGACCCGCGTTCGTGCAAAAGGCGCCCAAGCGGGCGCCTTTTGTTTGTGTGGGCCTTTCGCGCTTAGGGAATGCGGAAGACCAGGCCGGTGCTGAAGTTGATGAGCTGCGTCGATGGGGCGGCGACGGTGTTGCCGCTGAAGAGGTAGCTGCCGACGGTGGTCACCGAGCCGTAGCCTACTTCAACGATCCGCCAATCGATATGGCGGTTGATGGGACGGTCGATTCCGGCGGCGATGTTGAAGACCAATTTGCTCTCGTGGATCGGGCTGAGCGGCGATTTCGAGCGGCCGTCGCCGACCGAAAGCTGGGCGTAGGGCTTGAAGGAACTGCGGACGGGTTTGGCCGCGAAACGGACACCGAAGAGAAAGCTGTTGAGCGAGGCGTTGCCGCCATGCACGATGGAGTCGCGCATGTCGAGACTGATGTCGAACTTGGGCTGGTGGAAGACGTCGTAGTAGCCGCCGAAGACTACACCGCCGAAGGTCTTCGATGTGGAGCCTTCACCGAGAAACGCGAAGGGGCCGGTGTCGGGTTTCGCGGTGGAGATGTGGGTGAAGATCGGGTTGAGGTATAAGCCGCCCTGGGCGTGGATACCGATTGTGGTGAGGGCCAGGGCAAGAGCTAGAACGGGAAACCGCAATTTCATCGAAGACGATCCTCAAAGGATAGTGTATCTGCATACAGCCGGAGCACTGATTCCAAACGTGATCGGCGCTCCGGCGTAGGTTGAGTAACGCAGCGTACGCAGACTACTCAAAGTAGCTCGGCCATCGTCTTAAACTCCGCGCAAACTCGGCGTCCTCCGCGAACTCCGCGTTTGCATTTCGCTGTGGCCTTTGCCATCAGCCTCTACAGCATCGCACTAAAAATAATGGTTCGATCAGGCTTCAACTGTTTCGCGGACCTTGACCGGCGTGAGCCAGTTGTAGCGGTCGGGGGCGAGGCCGTTGACGATGTCGAAGAAGGCTTTGTGGAGCATGGTGGTGATCGGTCCCATCGTTCCATCGCCGACGAGAATTTTGTCGACCGAGCGGAGATGCGTCACTTCCGCGGCCGTTCCGGTGAAGAAGGCTTCGTCGCAGATGTAGAGGAGTTCGCGGGGCATGGCCTGCTCGACGACCGGGATGCCGAGGGAGCGGGCGAGGACCAGCACCGAATCGCGCGTGATGCCGTTCAGCACCGAGTTGGCCAGCGGCGTGGTGTAGAGCGTGCCGCCGCGGACGATGAAGAGGTTTTCGCCGGAGCCTTCGGAGAGGTAGCCGTTGGTGTCGAGTGCAATGCCTTCGGCGTAGCCGTTGATCTCGGCTTCCATGCGGATGAGCTGCGAGTTCATGTAATTGGCGCCGGCCTTGGCGAGCGACGGCATCGTGTTCGGAGCGAGGCGCGCCCAGCTGGAGATGCAGACGTCCGCGCCGTCGTTGCCGGGGACGTATTTGCCCCAGGGAAAGTTGGCGATGTAAATCTCGACCGGAGACTTGAGGGGGTTGACGCCGACTTCGCCGTATCCGCGGAAGGCAATCGGGCGGATATAGCAGGGCGTCACGCCGTTGGCTTCGACGACGTCGATGACGGCGTCGGAGAGCTGCTCGACGGTGTAGCCGAGGGGCATGCGGTAAATTTTCGCGGAGTGGATGAGGCGCTGCATGTGCTCGCGGAGGCGGAAGATGGCGGCGGCTGATTCTCCGGAGCCGGCGGCGCCGGGCTGCTCGTAACAGCGGATGCCCTCGAACACGGACGAGCCGTAGTGGATGACGTGGCTCATGACGTGGATGTTGGCCTTCTCCCATGGGATCAGTTCGCCGTTGTGCCAGATGTTGGTGGTGGTTTGCAGGGCCATTGGTCGATCTCCTTCGTGTGAAAGGAAATTATACGTTTTGAGGGGTGCGGGTTGAAACGTATGTGACGGAAGGTGGCGGGCGGAGGTTTGATCGATAGCTTCCAGCCGCGGGCTTCCAGCTACGAGTTGCCAGGCTCCAGTTGCCGGTTTCCAGTTCCGGTTTGCGCGGGCCAAGGCTGCATCCTGCATGGGCGTGCAAGAATCGAAGAAGGATGATCGACCCACACACAGCGGCGATGCGACTGGAAAGCTCGGCGTATGTACGGTTTTCTGTGCTGGCGCTGAGTTCGATTTTCTTTCTGGTGGATCCGTTTGCGGCGTTGCCGACGTTTCTTGCCGTGACTGCCGGACAGGATGACAGCAAGCGGCGAAAGACGGCGCGGAAGGCGTCGCTGACTGCGTTCGTGGTGCTGACGACGTTCGCGGTTGCGGGGAGTTTTATCTTCAAGATGTTCGGGATTACGCTGCCGGCGTTTGAGATTGCGGGCGGCGTGATTCTGCTGCTGATCGGGCTGGACATGCTGGAGGCGAAACGGTCGCCGACCCAGGAATCGAGCGGCGAAACGGCGGAAGCCGCGAGCAAGGACGATGTGGGGATTGTGCCGCTGGGGATTCCGATGCTCGCGGGGCCGGGCGCGATTACGAGCGTGATGGTGCTGGTGGGGCAGGTCCCGGGACTGTGGAGCTGGGAGATGGGCGCGATTTTCGGGTCGATCGCCATTACCGCGGCGATTTGTTATTTCGTGCTGGGCAGCGCGGCGCGTGTTGCGAGGCTGATGGGCGAGACGGGAATTCGGATACTGGTGCGCATCATGGGGCTGCTGCTGGTCGCGCTGGCGGTGCAGTACTTCGTGAATGGGATGGTCGATCTGGGCGTCCTGACCAAGCCGACTTAGGCTGAATTTCCTCGATGCACAAAACGACGTTTTCTACGCAAAAGCGACACAAAACAGCACAAACCCCGAATTTTTCGCAAAAGCGACACAAAGTGGCATACAAACGCATCATTTTGCGCAAAAACGTCGATTTGGGAGCCATAACCTCAAAGAAAAACCAGCTGTTTATTCACCGTCATCGGCGCGATTGGCCGGATGCGCTGACCGTCCAACCCCCCGTGGCGGCACGGAAGTACAACAATCTAAAATAGATCACCCGTTGACGGGGCCAAAGACCCGATCTGCCTTCTCGCGCTAATGCAATAACAGGGCGGACGCGGCGATAAGAGCGCCTGCAATCCCAAGCGCGAGGCCACCGAGGAAGAATCCTTTCTGGCGTGTAAGCAGCGTGATCGAGGAGAGGACAACGGCAATTTCGAGCAGGGCTTCGCCGAGATCGTAGCGCCCCGCCTGGTGCTCAGCCTTCTTGACGTCGGCCTCGAACTCTCCCGCTTGCTTCTGCTCTTCGGCGAGGTCGTCATTCCACTTTTCGATGTGCGTTTTGTAGTCTTCGAGCGTCTTTTGCGTGGCGGGGGAGATGTTGGTCGACAGCGATGTGAGCTGTTTGGAAGCGAGGATGTATTCGGTCTGACGAATCTTCTTGGCCTGATATTCATTCCACTGGTCGGAGGCGCGCGATTGCTGCAGCACGGCTTCGGTGTGGGTGCGGTGGCCGAGGACGGTGACCATCGCGACCAGCACGGCGAGGATGCTGATGGAGAGCGAAACGTAGGTCAGGCCGGATTCGCCGCCTTCTTCAACCTGTTTGCGAAATTCGTCGATCTCGGTGGGTTCCATGGGGTGATTGTAGCGGTGATGGCTGTGTATTCCACAGCTTTCCACAGGCGGGCGGTGGCGGCGGAGTTGCACGAAGCGGGGATGGCTGTTACTCTTGGGAAGTCGCAGAGAGACAGTCTCTGTGTGCCAGACGCGGGGGTTGCAAAGCGAAGCTGCCTGCGGTATTCTGGATGAGTAAGGAAATCAGCTTCGCGCCCGAGCCCAGTTGGAACAGGAACTGGAGCGTTGACGGCAAGCCGGAGCGCAGTCCAAGCGTTTGAACGCGGTGTAAGAGCTCGCTAGTCCGGAGCCGATCGTACCCAAACCCAAGCAACTGCAAGGCCAAGATCAGGAGCCGAGTGCTCTGCGATTCGTTTTGAATCGTTACGATGTTTTTGAAAATCTGCGCTGTTCAGACGGTTTCGAAAGAAAAGTTTGACAAGGTGTTGACAAGCGAATCGAGGTTTAGTAATCTCGAAAAGTTCGCGCAAAACGGTCGAGCAAGTCCAGTGAATGAAGCGGTAAGCCTGGGATGCGCTGGTTAGCGGTAAAGCCAGACCACTCGACGAAACACCGACAGCGCCATCAAGTTCGAGGACACAAGCCGAGAGTTTATCTCCGGAGTTGGTCCTTGATCCAAAACTGCCCGCTTAGGCGTGAGCAGTCAGGATCTTTGACAACATAGTTGAACGTGCCAGTCGTGAGATGAAGTGACCTTTGGTTGTGTCATTCTCACTAGTTATAACCTCCACTCCTTTTCGAGCGAGTGGGGGCGCTCGAACCTTGGGACCCCTGTCCTACAAGGTCGAGCACACCAAGATTAAACGAGAGTTTGATCCTGGCTCAGAATCAACGCTGGCGGCGTGCCTAACACATGCAAGTCGCACGAGAAAGGGGCTTCGGCCCTGAGTAAAGTGGCGCACGGGTGAGTAACACGTGAATCATCTACCTTCGAGTGGGGAATAACTGAGAGAAATCTTAGCTAATACCGCATAATACCTACGGGTCAAAGCAGCAATGCGCTTGAAGAGGAGTTCGCGGCAGATTAGTTAGTTGGCGGGGTAATGGCCCACCAAGACGATGATCTGTATCCGGCCTGAGAGGGCGCACGGACACACTGGAACTGAAACACGGTCCAGACTCCTACGGGAGGCAGCAGTGGGGAATTTTGCGCAATGGGGGAAACCCTGACGCAGCAACGCCGCGTGGAGGATGAAGTCCCTTGGGACGTAAACTCCTTTCGATCGGGACGATAATGACGGTACCGGAAGAAGAAGCCCCGGCTAACTTCGTGCCAGCAGCCGCGGTAATACGAGGGGGGCAAGCGTTGTTCGGAATTATTGGGCGTAAAGGGTGCGTAGGTGGTTCGGCAAGTCTTGTGTGAAATCTTCAGGCTCAACTTGAAGTCTGCACAAGAAACTGCCGGGCTTGAGTATGGGAGAGGTGAGTGGAATTTCCGGTGTAGCGGTGAAATGCGTAGATATCGGAAGGAACACCTGTGGCGAAAGCGGCTCACTGGACCATAACTGACGCTGATGCACGAAAGCTA